>JADHEE010000008.1_pt1 | contig 243465 bp, 221 predicted proteins | sample 8952401 | NCBI WGS metagenome assembly JADHEE01 (sample SAMN16124438, study PRJNA663242) | bioreactor sludge metagenome | isolation source: sludge (ammonium) | place: India:Bengaluru | collected 2019-02-28 | reverse complement strand
CGGACTCGCACCAGGGACTGCGTCCCCGGTTATTCGCTGACGCTCACCCCTACGGGGCCGCGCTGAAGCGCGTTCGGCTTGCGCCGTCGAGTCCAGGTCGCGGAGCCAAATTCCAAAGCCTCGGTTCATACCGGGGCTTTTTTGTATATGCCCGGACTCGCACCAGGGACTGCGTCCCCGGTTATTCGCTGACGCTCACCCCTACGGCGCCGCGCTGAAGCGCGTTCGGCTTGCGCCGTTGAGTCCAGGTCGCGGAGCCAAATTCGAAAGCCTCGGTTGATACCGGGGCTTTTTTTATTGCCTGAATCTGGACGCTCACTAGGGACTGCGTCCCCTGTTATTCGCTGACGCTCACCCCTGCGGGGCCGCGCTGAAGCGCGTTCTGCTGACGCCTTCGAGTCCAGGTCGCGGAGCCAAATTCAAAGCCCCGGTTCATACCGGGGCTTTTTTGTATCCGCCCGGACTCGCACCAGGGACTGCGCCCCCCGGTTATTCGCTGACGCTCACCCCTGCGGGGCCGCTTTGCTCCCCTCGCCCATTCATGGGAGAGGGGTCGGGGGTGAGGGCCGGGGAACACGCCGCCCCCAAGCGAACACCGTCGCGTGCCCGACCGGCCAAACGAAAATGCCCCCGGGCATCGGGCCGGGGCTTACTCATCGACCGCTTCCACTACTTCACAGCGTGATCCGCGTTCCCAGCACCTCGAGAAACTTCGCCAGCCACGCCGGGTGGGCGGGCCAGGCCGGAGCGCTGACCAGGTTGCCCTGCACGTGGGCCTGGTCCACCGGGATGTCGATGTACTCGCCGCCGGCCAGACGCACCTCCGGCGCGCAGGCCGGATAGGCGCTGCAGGCACGCCCTTCGAGCACGCCGGCAGCCGCGAGCAGCTGGGCGCCGTGGCAGACGGCCGCGATCGGCTTCTTCGCGGCGTCGAAGGCACGCACCAGCTCCAGCACCTTGGCGTTCAGGCGCAGGTACTCGGGCGCACGGCCCCCGGGGATCACCAGCGCGTCGTAGTCCTCGGCACACACGGAGGCGAAATCCGCATTCAGCGCGAACAGGTGACCGGGCTTCTCGCTGTAGGTCTGGTCGCCCTCGAAATCGTGGATCGCGGTGCGCACGGTCTGCCCCGCCTTCTTGTCCGGGCAGACCGCGTGGACGCTGTGACCGACCATGGTCAGCGCCTGGAACGGCACCATGGTCTCGTAATCTTCGACGTAATCGCCGACCAGCATGAGGATTTTCTTGGCAGCCATGAGCACTCTCCTGAGGGTTGAACAGCAGCGCTACCAGCCTAGTTGGCGAACGGCCGATCCGCGCGGTTTGGATTATCGAAGCGCGTTCAGCGGCGGCGGTCGAGAAGATTCACCACCAGCCGGTCGATCCAGCCCCACAGCCGCTGGTAGGCCCGCTTGAGCAGCGGTCGCGCCCGCCAGTCCTGGAGGGTGATCTCGCGGCTCTCGGCGAAATCAGCGATGAAGCACTCCTCGGCCTCGCGGGTCAGCGTGGGGTCGAAGGTCTCCACATTGGCTTCGAGGTTCCAACGCAGGTTCCAGTGATCGAAGTTGCAGGAGCCGACGCTGACCCAGCCATCCACCAGCACCAGTTTCATGTGCAGGAAACGCGGCTGGTACTCGAAGATGCGTACCCCGGCGCGCAGCAGCCGCGCGTAGTACCGCTGCCCGGCGAAGCGGACCGGTGGATGGTCGGTGTTGCGACTGGTCAGCAGCAGGCGCACGTCGACGCCACGGCGCGCGGCTTTCATCAGCAGACGGCGGACTTTCCAGGTCGGCAGGAAATACGGGGTCGCGAACCAGATGCGTTCCTTGGACTGGTTGAGGCTGCGGATCAGCGCACGGAGAATGTCGCGATGCTGGCGCGCCGCGGCGTAGGCCACCCGCCCCATGCCGTCCCCCAGGCTCGGGCTGGGCGGAATGCGCGCAGGCTGCAGCGGGTCGCTCGGCCACCAGAAGCGGCGCTCGCCGCAGCGCGCCCACTGGTAGGCGAACAGGGCCCGCCAGTCCTGCATCAACGGGCCTTCGATCTCCACCATCACCTCGTGCCAGGACAGTTCCGCGCTGTCCGGGTTCCAAAACTCGTCGGTGGCGCCGGTTCCGCCGACGAACGCTAGATGCTCGTCCACCAGCAGCAGCTTGCGGTGATCGCGAAACAGGTTGCGCACGCCGCGTTGCCAGCGCAGCGGGTTGTACAGGCGCAGCTCGATGCCGGCCGCCTCGATCTGCGCGCGGGCGGCGCTGCCCAGTTTCAGGCTGCCGAAGCCGTCGAACAGGCAGCGCACCCGCACTCCGCGCGCGGCCGCGCCGACCAGCGCCTCGATCAGCCGCTGCACGCAGGCGCCGTCCTCGACCAGGTACAGCTCGAGGTCGACGCGGGTCTGCGCCGCGGCGATGACCTCCAGCATGCGTGGGAAAAAGGCCGGCCCGTCGACCAGGAGGGCGAAACGGTTACCGCCGCGCCAGGGGAATACCGCGCCGTCCTGCATCACGCTGGACGCGCTGCCGAGACGGGAATGGACGGGTTGGAACGGAAAAACGGCAGGCGCATGAAAATTCCTGTTTCGGTGCGCGGGATGGCGGTTATCTGCGGCGGCCAAAGGTGTGCCGCATCACGGGTGCCACTGGAAGGTAAGCACCGCGAACACCGGGACTTCCGGGGTGATATCGGGGACCGCGGAAATCTCCTTGAGACGCTGCAGCCCCTCGTCCAGATCGAAGTCTACGGTCTTGAGCAGGACCGGCTCCAGCGTGCTGACCTGCATGTTGTGCTCCCCGATGCGGCTGACCAGAACCTCGGCCTTCAGCCGGCGTTCCTGGCCGTGCAGGCTGATCTTGAATTCGATGGTGTCGATCTTGGATGCGCCGACCGCGAGGGCCTCCCAGGTCGCCAGGTCGACCTGGCTGCTGACCTCTGCGTCGCTGAACCGGGCGATCTGAAACAGATCGTTGCGCATGCGTTCGTCACGCAGCGCCAGACCGCTATCGAGGCCGCTGAACGGCACCATGATGCGCACGCCGCCCTGCGCATCGACTACTCCGGTGAGGCCGGTGAAACGCTGCACCTCGGCGCTGTCGCCGCGTTTCACCGAGACGAAGCTGATCCGCGAGTAGTCGGTCTGCAATTGCCAGTCGGCCATCGCCAACGGACTGAGGAAGAGCGCGAGCAAGAGTGTCAGACAGCGCATGGAACCTCCGCGGGGCGGCCGCCGCACCGCCTGCCCAGGTGACGCGACCATCCGTGATTCGTTGATGTTCGGCGCCGGAAACGGCACCGACGGACGAAGCGCCGAGCCGCTTGGGCACAGCGGCGGCGTCGAACGCAGGTATAGGCAGGGCAATGCGCCGCGGAGTTCCCCGCCACCTGCGCCAGGCGGCGGGGAATCGCGATGATCGAGAGAGGGAATGACGCGGGGCAGCACTTACTTCGGAATGCGGTAGTCGTTCGGACCCATGAGGTCGATGCCGCATTCGAGCTTCTCGATCCAGTCGAGGAACGCGCCGACCATCGCCTTGCCGACGAAGGGCTGGCCGTGCTGCGGAACGATCATTTCCAGGTCGGGAATGCCCCGCACCATCTGCGCCCAGAGCTTGCACGCCTTGTTGCTGGCCATGTAGCGGCGGTGGAAACCTTCCATGTGCGGCACATGGGCGGCGAAGTCCCTCACCGGGCTGGCGTCATCGACCATCGAGGCGCCCATGTCGCCGGAGAAGAGAATCTTGCTCACCGGATCGTAGATCTGGAAGTTGCCCACCGAGTGCAGGAAATGCGCCGGCACCGCCTTCAGCAGGCTACGCCCGAGGGGGATCGCCTGGCCGGCGTCGGGCAGCGCGATGATCCGGTCGTAGGTGGAAATGCCGTGGCTGATGGCCAGGTAGTTGGCCGTCAGGTGCGGCAGGAAACGCGCCCAGAGCTTGGAGCAGATCACCTTGGCGCGGGTGTGCAGCAGCCACTTGTCCAGCGAGGCGATGATGTCCGGGTCCTGGTGCGAGGCGAAGATGTAGGTCAGTTCCTGCAGATCGATGCGCTTGGAGAGCTCCAGCGACAGCGGCGTGTAGGTCAGATCGCCGCCCGGATCGAGCAGCAGGTACTGCTCGTGATCGGTGATCAGGAACTGGTTGGACTGGACGCCGTCTCCGGTGACGAGATCGTCGAACATCATGCATTGGTGGGTGCCGTTGTCGAACAGCACGATGGGTTCGCGTCGCATGGAAACCTCGTCGAAGAGTGCGTCGCGACCTTAACCGGCGTGACGCTTTGCCCCACTGACTTGTGTCAAGCCGTATGCCAAGGGCTTTCGACGCGAGGGCTCACGCGACGAGAACGCTTCGCGTCGGTCGACAGCGCGCGGCAAGCTCTGAATTACCGTTCGCAGGCCTGACGCGCCAGTGCGCGCAGAGTTAACGGCAGTCAGCCGTCACGCCCTGTAGCCTGCACCCATACTCTGGAGCACTACGCCCGCTCGGGGCCAGGCGTCGGAGCGGTCTGCGACGGAAACCGGCCATAGACGACCAGCTCGCTGTTGTTGCCGGTGCCAACGCCGGCCAGCACGGTGCGTCCGTTGCGGCCATTGCGTCCGTTGCCTAGGCCCGGCTGCAACGGGTGTCCTGGTAAAGGTCGCAGTTCACGAACTCGCCGGCGTACTGCACGCGGCGCTGGTTGCCGCAGGCGTTCTGGCCGGGGTCGAGGGCGACGCTGTAGGCGGTGCCCTGGCTGCACTTGACATCGAAGGCGCTGCCGCCGCCCGGCGTAACGGTCGAAGTCAGGTTGCCGAAGGCATGGGTGGAACCGTGGGTGGCGCGATCGATGACGGTGCAACCGCTACCGACGGTGACTGCACGTTCATCTGGCCGTTGCAGAGTGTTTGCGGTGAGACGAACCGGCAGACAGCGAGCAACGAGGACGGCGCCAGCGATGATGTTCTCGGACAGCACCTTCATTCTCATGGCGTACCCTTGAGAGAGGTAGGTTCGCGAGGCGCTGCCCATCAGCCGATGCTCTTCGTTGTGTCGGTACGCTTGGGATGAATTTTATTAATGCAGGTCAACCCCAGAAAATGGGCAAACCCCGAAAAGGCCGCTAAGGCCGCTAAGGCCGCGCCCTAAGGGTCCTAGGGTGGCGCGTGCCAGCGCTCTTCTCAGACGTTCGCCAGCGCTTTTTCCAGGCGTCTGGCCCGGGCCTTGGCGGCCAGACCGAGCAACCCCGCGTCCCGCTGCCATAGGGCGGACCAGTGGGAAGGCCCCACCGCGAAGGCCGCATCGAGTTCGCCGCGCAGGGCATCCATCTGCGCGAAAAGCCCGGCGAGCAAGATGTGCGTCGCCGAGGCGCGCGCGCACAACCGTCCGACTTCGGCGCAACCGGCGAGCAGTGCCAGCAAACGCAGGCGCAACGCCTGCGGCCAGTCGCAGTCCATGCCGACGCCATAGAGCCAGGCCAGCACCGCTGTCAGCACATGGATGTCCTCGAGGGTCCGGAACGGCTTCGTGTAGTCATCCCAGCCATCGCCGGCCAGGCGTTGGCACTGCGCCCCCTGCAGGTGCAGGCGGCCATGGGCGATGTCGGGCATCAGCGGCAGCGCCGGCAGTTTCTCCACCCGCACGCCGGGCGCGCCGTTGCGCACCACGCACAGCGCCAGTCGCGGGGACGAGCCCGGCGCTTCGTCGCGCGCGGCGATCAGCAGCCAGTCGGCGGCCTCGGCGGCGGTGACGAAGTCCTTCTGCCCGTCCAGCAGCAGACCGTCCAGGCGCGTCTGCATGTCCGCCGGGCGGGTGCTGCGCTGCTCGGTCACGCAAAGCGCACCTAGGCTGGCCGGCGCCGACGGCCAGAGCACGCGGAGCGCCGCCTGGTAGCCGCCGAGAAACGCCAGCCCCGGCGTCGCCGCCAGGCGCCCGGCGAGCATCGCCAGCTCCATCGGCGAGCCTTCGCCCGCCCGCTGCAGCAAGGCGTCATACCAGTCGTCCAGGGCCAGGTCGGCGGGCAGCCGATCGAGCGAACCAAGCAGGGGCTGCCAGGGCATAGCGATGTCCTCGGTGGGCGTCATGCAAGTGTCACCGAACGGTCATCCGGTCGACACCACGGGTACCTAGCCTGAGCTTGCCCAACAACACCGACCGGCCGCAACCCGCTGCCCCCGGAGGCTTGCCATGACGCAACTCGCCCTTGAACGCGAAACCCGCCACGCCCGCCGCCTGCAAGCCGAACGCCTGGTCGGCCGGTCGGCGCTGCAAGAGGCGCAGTCGCTGCGCTTTCGCGTGTTCAGCGCCGAATTCGACGCGCAACTGGACGGCGCCGACGCCGGCCTGGACAGCGACGAGTTCGACCGGCACTGCAGCCACATCGGCGTGCGCGACCTGCAAAGCGGCGAGCTGGTCGCCACCACCCGGCTCCTCGACCATCGTGCCGCCGCCCGTCTGGGCCGCTTCTACAGCGAGAAAGAATTCAAGCTGCACGGCCTGGACGGCCTGCAAGGTCCGCTGCTGGAAATCGGCCGCACCTGCGTCGATCCGCGCTACCGCAACGGCGGCACCATCGCCGTGCTCTGGAGCGAACTGGCCGACGTGCTGAACGAGGGCGACTACCGCTACCTGATGGGCTGCGCAAGCATCTCCCTGCGCGACGGCGGCATCCAGGCCCAGGCGGTGATGCAGCGCTTGCGCGAACGCCATCTGAGCACCGAACACCTGCGCGCCGAACCGACCCATCCGCTGCCGCACATGGACCTGCCGGACAACCTCATCGTCGAAATGCCGCCACTGCTCAAGGCGTACATGCGACTGGGTGCCAAGGTGTGCGGCGAACCCTGCTGGGACCCGGACTTCCAAAGCGCCGACGTCTTCGTCCTGCTCAAGCGCGACGAGCTGTGTCCGCGCTACGCCCGTCACTTCAAGGCGGCCGTCTGATGCGTGGCCTGCTGCGCTTCGCCCGGCTGTTCGCCGTGCTGGCGCTCGGCGCGGCGCTCGGCGGGCTGGTGGCCCTGCTCTGCGCCATCACCCGACGCGAGTTGCTGCCCCTGCGCCAGCGTCTGACGCAACGCTTCCTCGCCCACCTGGGACGCGCGCTGCCGTTCCGCCTGCGCATCGAGGGGGCGCCGCCGCGCCAGCCGATGCTGTGGGTCAGCAACCACATTTCCTGGGCCGACATCCCGCTGATCGGCGGGCTGGCGCCGTTGTCCTTCCTGTCCAAGTCCGACGTGCGCCGCTGGCCGTTCGCGGGCTGGCTGGCGCAGCAGGCCGGCACTCTGTTCATCCGCCGCGGTGCCGGCGACAGCGGCGCGCTGAGCCAGTCGATGGCGCACCGCCTGCGGCAGGGCTTGCCGGTGCTGATATTCCCGGAGGGCACCAGCAGCGATGGCTCCGGCGTGCGGCATTTTCACGGACGCATGCTCGGCGCCGCCATCGAGGCGCAGCGGCCGCTGCAACCGCTGGCGATCAGCTACTGGCGCGGCGGCGAGCGCGATCCGCTGGCGCCCTTCGTCGGCGACGACGAGCTGGTGACGCACCTGCGTCGACTGCTCGCCGGCGATATCGCCGAAGTGTGCATCCAGTTCCTCGCCCCCATCGCCACACTGGGGCGCAGTCGCTCGCAACTGGCCGATCAGGCGCGCGCCGCCATCGAGGGCGCACTCTACGGGGAACGCGAGGCGGCCCGGGCCGCCTGAGCCGACGCCAGCAAAAAGCCCCTGGACGATCACTCGGCCAGGGGCTTTTTTGCATTCAGGGCAGTTCAGCCGCGCGGTGGCACGCAGAGGATGTCGCAGTCCAGCCCGCGCAGAAGCTCCACCGCGACGCTGCCGTGCATGTGGTTGTCCGAAGTTTCCCGTCCGGGCGCGCCGATCGCCAGCAACTGCGGCTGAACCTCCAGCGGTAGGCGGCCGACGATGGCCAGCGGCGCCTCCCCGGCCACGAGCAACTGGTAGTCGTCGAACTCGACATGCTGGCCGCGGAAGAACTGGCGCAACGCCCGGCGGGCCTGCGCTTCGGCACCCTCGCCCGGCACGAAGGCATGCAGCACCATCGGATGCAGCGCCTCCAGCAGGCCCAGCGCGCGCGTCGTGCGCAGCACGTCCACCGAGCGCGGCGACAGGTCGAGCGCCAGCAGCAGCCGTTCATAGGGCGCGTTCGCACTACCGACTCGCAATACCGGAATCGGGCTGCTGCGAATCACCCGCTCGCTGGTACTGCCAAGGAACAGTTGCCGCAACTCCAGACGGCGGTGGGCGCCGACCATCAACACCTCGGCGGACAGCCCGCGGGCGACCTCGATGATGGTTTCCTCGACATTGCCGCTGGCGACCATCACGCGCGGCCACTGGCCGGCGACGTCGGCCAGCTTCTCCGCCTTGGCCAGCAGCAGGTCGTTGACTTCGCTAACTACCCGTTCGACCAGCACCGACGGCACGTCGTCATCGACCACGTGGAGAATCGTCCATTCGCAGCCGAAGCGGCCGGCCAGCTGCGCGGCGCGCAGTAGCGCACGATCCGAGCGACTGGATAGATCCGTTGCCACCACCAGTCTGTCCATGTGTTTCCTCCGTGCCTGCTGGGTCGAGCGGCTTATTCGACCCGAGTGCCCGCACGGGCCCGTTGATACAGGTCAGCGAAGAAAGTCGCGCTGCAGCAGGCGGGATTCAGGCGGAGGTTTGCCGCACGAAGCCGAGCAGTTCGGGGTAGAACTGCCGGAAATCATCGCTCAGCGGCTCGTACAGCTCGCTCAGCAGCGGCAGCGTGCCAGCCAGCAACGCGGGGCGCGACAGGCGCCGGCTCATGCCCTGGATCACCTGGCCGAGCACGGCGAACTCACGGTAGCTGCCCAGCCAGTCATGCGCCGCCATGCGCGGGGCGACATAGGCCAGGCGCTCGGGCAGCGCCGGCTCCGCGGCGAGCACCCGATAGACGTGCGCGGTGAAAGCATCCAGCGGCTGCTCGGCGTACTGCGCCCAGTCGCGCGCCAGGCAGTGGTCGAAGAACAGGTCGAGCAGCACGCCGGCGATGCGCCGGTGTTGCAGCGGGAAGCGCTGCTTGGCCTGGCGTACCAGCGGATGACTGTCCGTGTAGGCGTCGATACGCCGGTGCAGGCGGATCGCCGCTTCGACAGGTTCGGGGAAGCGCCCTTCCAGCGGGCCCTTGACGAAATCGCCGTAGAGGCTGCCGAGAAGCTGCGCCGGCTGCTCGCCGCCCAGGTGAAGATGTGCGAGGTAATTCATCGGGCCAGTGTGCGACGCGCGCTACCGGCTGTCATGTCTTGGATCGATATATTTGAATATCGCGAAATACCGATATATAGTTCGCTCCATCGCGATATACCGTTTTACCGGAATACCGGAGAACCTCCATGGCCCTCGACCTCGACGACATCATCAAAGCGCTGGCTCACCCGGTACGCCGGGAAATCCTGCACTGGCTGAAGGACCCGCACGCGCACTTCACCGAGCAGGACCATCCGTTCGAGATGGGCGTCTGTGCTGGCAAGATCGACGAGCGCGCCGGACTGTCGCAATCGACGATTTCCGCGCACCTGGCGACCTTGCAGCGTGCCGGCCTAATCAGCAGCAAGAAGATCGGTCAGTGGAGTTTCTTCAGCCGCAACGATGCGGTAATCCGCGAATTCCTCCAGCGGTTGAGCGACGAGCTTTGAACAGCTGCTAGCAGGACCTCGTCCTGCCCTGGCCCTTTGGCCACTGCCACCACCGAATTTCATCAGGAGCCGGCGCATGCCTACTTCGCTTCTCGTACTCGCTTTGTCCGCGTTTGCCATCGGCACCACCGAATTCGTCATCATGGGCCTGTTGCCCGAGGTGGCCGCCGACCTGCGCGTGTCCATCCCCGGTGCCGGCTGGCTGGTCACCGGTTATGCGCTGGGCGTCGCCATCGGCGCGCCGTTCATGGCCATGGCCACCGCGCACCTGCCGCGCAAGGGCGCCCTGCTGGTGCTGATGAGCGTCTTCATCGCCGGCAACCTGTTCTGCGCGCTGGCTGCCAACTACGACCTGCTGATGCTCGCCCGGGTCATCACCGCCCTCTGCCACGGCGCCTTCTTCGGCATCGGTTCGGTGGTCGCCGCCAGCCTGGTGCCGGCCAACCGCCGCGCCTCTGCGGTGGCGCTGATGTTCACCGGCCTGACACTGGCCAATGTGCTCGGTGTGCCGCTGGGCACCGCGCTCGGCCAGACCGCCGGCTGGCGTTCGACCTTCTGGGCAGTGACGTTGATTGGGGTTGTGGCCCTGATCGGCCTGTGGAAAGTGCTGCCGAACAGGCACGACGAAGAAAAGACCGACCTGCGCGCCGAGCTGCGAGCCCTCAGCGGCGCCGGTGTGTGGCTGGCGCTGAGCACCACGGTGCTGTTCGCCGCCTCGATGTTCGCTTTGTTCACCTACGTCGCGCCGCTGCTCGGCGAAGTCACCGGCGTTTCGCCGCGCGGGGTGACCTGGACGCTACTGCTGATCGGTCTGGGTCTCACTGTCGGTAACGTGATCGGCGGACGCCTGGCCGACTGGCGCCTGCGCACCACGATGCTCGGCGTGTTCGCCGCGATGGCGCTGGTGTCCACCGCGCTGAGCTGGACCAGCCACGCGGTGGTGCCGACCGAAATCACGCTGTTCCTCTGGGCCGCCGCCTCCTTCGCCGCCGTGCCGGCGTTGCAGGTCAACGTGGTCGCCTTCGGCCAGGGCGCGCCCAACCTGGTTTCCACCCTGAACATCGGCGCCTTCAACGTCGGCAACGCGCTGGGCGCCTGGGTCGGCGGACTGGTCATCGACCAGGGCCTCGGCCTGACCCGCGTCCCCCTGGCCGCCGCCGTACTCGCCGTGCTGGCGCTGATCGCCACGCTGATCACCTTCAGCGCCGGCAACGCTCGTCCCATGCCTGTAACCGAATGACCAACGCAACCGGAGTAACGAACATGCCTACGCTTTTCGATCCCATCAAAGTCGGCGACCTCGAGTTGCCCAACCGCATCATCATGGCGCCGCTGACCCGCTGCCGCGCCGACGCCGGCCGCGTGCCCAACGCGCTGATGGCCGAGTACTACGTGCAGCGCGCCTCGGCCGGGCTGATCATCAGCGAGGCCACCTCGGTGACGCCCATGGGCGTCGGCTATCCCGACACCCCCGGCATCTGGTCCGAGGAACAGGTCGCCGGCTGGGGCAACATCACCCAGGCCGTGCACGCCAACGGCGGACGCATCGTCCTGCAACTGTGGCACGTCGGGCGGATCTCCGACCCGCTGTACCTCGACGGTGAACTGCCAGTGGCGCCGAGCGCGCTGAAACCGGCCGGCCACGTCAGCCTGGTGCGCCCGATGAAAGAGTTCGTCACCCCGCGCGCGCTGGAAACGGCGGAGATCGCCGGCATCGTCGAGGCCTATCGCAAGGGCGCTGAGAACGCCCAGCGCGCCGGTTTCGACGGTGTGGAAATCCACGGCGCCAACGGCTATCTGCTCGACCAGTTCCTTCAGGACTCGACCAACCAGCGCGACGACCAGTACGGCGGCTCGCTGGAAAACCGTGCCCGCCTTATGCTGGAAGTCACCGACGCCGTCCTCAGCGTCTGGGCGCCGGGCCGTGTCGGCATGCACCTGGCGCCGCGCGCCGACTCCCACGACATGGGCGACTCGAACCGCGCCGAGACCTTCGGCTACGTCGCACGCGAGCTGGGCAAGCGCGGCATCGCCTTCATCTGCGCCCGCGAGAAGGAAGCCGACGACAGCCTCGGCCCGCAACTCAAGCAGCAGTTCGGCGGCGTGTACATCGCCAACGAGCGCTTCACCAAGGAGCAGGCCAACGCCTGGCTGGAGAGCGGCAAGGCAGACGCGGTCGCCTTCGGCATCCCCTTCATCGCCAACCCGGATCTGCCGGCACGCCTTGAGGCCGATGCGCCGTTGAACACGCCGCACCCGGAAACCTTCTACGGCCAAGGCCCAGTCGGCTACATCGACTACCCGCGCTTGTAAGCCAGCCGTCGGAATGAAAAAAGCCCCGCGACCGCGGGGCTTTTTCGTCCACTCGAGGTACCCGGACAGCGTTGCAGGATAGCCTCCAGACCAGCTGCGGGCGCACGCGGTACGCCTACTCAGCGCGCGTTGAGCTGCTGCTGCAGGTTCTGCACCTGGCTCTGCAGGGTGCTGATGTTGCGGGTCATCTGCGCGCGGAAGGCGTCGAACTCGGCGGTGGCGGGGCCGCCCTGCGCTTGCGCCGGACGGTTGTCCAGCTCGCTGCGCAGTACCAGCAGGTCCTGCTGCAGGCTGTCGATGGCCTGGCTTGGGTTCTGCTTCTTCAGCGCCTGCACATCGGCGGAAAGGCTTTTGAGCTGCGGCTCGAGCTGTTCGACCTGGGTCGAAACGCTCTTCACTTGGCTGGTCAGCTTGCCCAGGTCGCCCTGGCCGCTCTTCAGGGTTTCGACGTCGCCGGCGAGGCTTTTCAGGCGACCGTCCGCGGCACTCTGCAATGCCAGCAGATCCTTGCTCAACTGATCGGCGCGCTGGTCCTGGCTGGCTTGCTGGGTGACCAGCGTCTGCTGCTGCTTGCCGATGTCGGCGAGCCTGGTCTGCAACTGTTTCACCTGCAGCTTGAGCGCCTCGCTGCCGCTGGTGACGTTGGACTCTGTGGCCACTACCTTGCCGGTGATGTCCTGGATGCGCCCGGCGGCTTCCTCGCTGATCCGCGCGAAGCTTTCCTGAGTCGCCACCAGTTGCTGCTCCATCAACGAGATCTGCTGGTAGCTCCACCAGCCGAGACCGCCGAGGGCGATGACCAGCGCCAGTACCAGCGCCCACAGCGGACCGGTGCCACTGCGCGTCGCTTTGGGCGGACGCGGGTTGCCGTAGCGCACCGGTTCGGGATCGGCATCGCGGGCGAAATCATCGCGGTCGCGAGCGCTGGTGGTCAGGCTGGGCACGTCGTCCAGTTCGTCGAGAGCATCGTTGCGCATGGGTCGCCTTCTGTCGCCGGTTTGCGAGGCGCGCAGTATACCGGTTCGTCACCGCTGCTTCAGTGCTGAGCATCGATTGGCAAAATGCTCTGCGGGGGTGCAGTGGCACAAGGCCGCCATGGCCGCAAAGCCAGGAAACACGTCGATCCGTGATCTGGTACGCAGTTTGCTAAATGACCGGGTAAGCAGCCCGGCGTTTTCGCGGGCGCTGCTTGGGCATGAGTGAATCCTGTCGGGCTGATCGAGGGGAGCGGTTCGAGAGTTTCAACCAACGGGGGAAGCGAAATGGAACTGACCAAGACCATGGTGGACTGCATGCAAAAGCTGCGGCGCCGCCTGCGTGACGAACAGGCGGTGGACATTCGCCTGAGCCAGACCGATGCGATCATGGCGATGCTGCTCGCCTGTCAGGAATCGACCAGCGAGGAAACCCGCGCGATGGGCGAACAGCTCAGCAGCCTGACCGGCGTGCGACTGAGGACGCCCGAGTTGACCGAAGAACAACTGGTCGAAAAGTACACCCGCTACGCCGGCCCGCTGCGCGGCTGAACTCAGCGCGGCATTCGGCGCCATTCCTCGCAAAACTCGTCAAGTGCCGTCCACAGGCTGGTTTTCGGCTGGTACTCCAGGTATTGCCGTGCCTGGCCGATGTCCAGCGTGTAGTCCTTCGCCATCACCGCCACGCCCAGGCGGAACAGCGCGGGCTGCGGTCGACCTGGGAGCAGCCGGCAGACCGTCTCGTTGAGCGTGGCGGCGGCGTAGGCCAGCGGATAGGCGACATGCCGCGTCACCGGCGGCAACTCCAGCCGCCGCAGCACGTAATTCACCACGTCCCATAACGGCAGCGGCGCGCCGTTGCTGATGTTGTACACCTTGCCCAATGCCGGCCCGGCGGCCAGCAAGGCGCTGAGAAGCGCCTCGTTGAGGTTCTGCACACTGGTGAAGTCGGCCAGGTTGAGCCCGTTGCCGATGATCGCCAGCCGTCCCCGGCGTTGCATCTCGATCAACCGGGGAAACACGCTGTTGTCGCCCGCCCCGGTGACCAGTCGCGGGCGCAGCGCCAGCACTTCCAGGCCGAACTCCTCGGCGCCAAAGACCTTCTGCTCGGCGAGGTACTTGGTCTTGCCGTAGTGATCGCAGAAGCGCCGCGGAATCTCGTCCTCGCTCAGATTGAGATGCGAATGGCCATCGAAGCCGATCGACGGCGAAGACAGGTGCACCAGGCGCCGCACGCGCTGCTTCAGGCAGGCTTCGACGACGTTCTCGGTGAGCGTGACATTGCCCCGGTAGAAATCTTCGTAGCGACCCCAGGTGCCGACTGCGCCGGCGCAATGCACCACCGCCTCCACGTCCGCACAGAGCGCGCGCGCCAGCTGCGGGTCGGCCAGATCGCCCGGGACGAACTCCGCGCCCAGCGCGATCAGCGGCGCGACCGCCTCCGCACGGCGCGCGTTGATCCGCACCGCCAGCCCCTGCTCGAGAGCGAAGCGGGCAAAGCGCCCGCCGATGAACCCGCTCGCACCCGTCACCAGAATCTTCATTTATGGCCCCTTAGCCTGCCGATAACGGCCAGCACCGCGTCGCAGGATAAGGCCGACAGGTCCGGATGACGACAGTCCGTCAATCGGTACGCGGGACCAGCATCCGTTCGGCCACCCGGCACAGCTGGAGCGTCAGCTCGCCGAGCAGCGGCCCGCCGTTGCGCCAGTGATGCCAGTACATCGGCACATCCACCGGACGCCCCGGCACCAGTTCGCGAAGCCGGCCGTCATCCAGCAGCTCACGGACCTGCAGCTCCGGCACCATGCCCCAGCCCAGGCCGCTGGCGGTCAGGCGCAGGAACCCTTCGGACGACGGGCACAGGTGATAGTTGAAGCTGCCTTCCATGCCGAGCCCCGCCAGGTAGCGATGCTGCAGCGAATCGTCCGGACCGAAAACGATCGCCGGCGCGCGAGCCAGCTCGGTGGCACCGGCGCCTTCGGGGAAATGCCGCGCGATGAACGCCGGGCTGGCCACCGCACGATAGCGCATGGCGCCCAGCGCGATGCTGCGCGCGCCCGCCACCGGACGTTCGGTGGCGCACACGCAGGCCGCCACCTCGCCGACGCGCATGCGCTTGAGGCCGACATCCTGGTCCTCCACGACGTGTTCGAGCAGCAGACGGTGCTCGGCGCAGAACGAGGCCACGGCATCGGCCCACCAGGTGGCGAGACTGTCGGCGTTGATCGAGATGCGCAGGCGCTCGGCTCCGCTTCCTTCGGCGAGCCCTGGTACCTGTCCCTGCACGTCGCGCTCAAGCAGGCGTACCTGCTGGACATGATTGAGCAGGCGTCGCCCCACCTCCGTGGGCTGCGGCGGCACCGCGCGCACCAGCACCGGCTGGCCGACGCGCGCCTCGAGCAGCTTGATGCGCTGCGATACCGCAGACTGCGACAGACCGAGCAACTGCGCGGCACGCTCGAAGCCGTTCTGTTCCACCACGGCGGCGAGCGCGGTCAGAAGTTTGTAATCGAACATCTGTTTTCCTAATGATGGATTAGCAGAATTCGTTTTCCTTATACCTCTGAGCCTCACAGACTCGCCACTTCTTCGCTCGACCCAGGACAATGCGATGTGGCAAAGCTACTTCAACGGGCTGCTGATGTGTGCCGGCCTGATTCTCGCCATCGGCGCGCAGAATGCCTTCGTGCTGGCCCAGGGCCTGCGTCGCGAACATCACTGGCCCGTCGCGCTGCTCTGCATCCTCTGCGACGCCGTGCTGATCTGCGCTGGTGTGTTCGGCCTGGCGCGCCTGCTGGTGGAAAGCCAGTCGCTGCTCGTGGTCGCGCGCTGGGGCGGCGCGGCCTTCCTGCTGTTTTATGGCAGCCAGGCGCTGCATCGCGCCGTGCGCCCGCAGGCGCTGGAACAGAACGCGGCCCGCAGCCGCCGACCGCTCAAGGCGGTACTGCTGGCGACGCTGGCGGTGACCCTGCTCAATCCGCACGTCTACCTGGATACGGTCCTGCTGATCGGCTCGCTCGGCGCGCAGCAGCCGGTGCCGGGCGCCTTCGCCGTGGGCGCGGCGAGCGCCTCGCTGCTGTGGTTCTGCGCGCTGGCGGCCGGTGCGGCCTGGCTGGCGCCCTGGCTGGCACGGCCGGCGACCTGGCGGGTCCTCGACCTGGCCGTGGCGGCGATGATGTTCGGCATCGCGGCGCAGCTTATTTTCAACCCTCCGCAATGAACGCCTGGCGCCAACCGGGGTCCACGATGAATCGGGCGCCGTCCCCAGCAGCCTGTCACAAGTGCCCGTCCAGAGGCCCTGGCAGCGGGTTTCCCCCTACGTTTGCTGCGTGGTTTAGGGGGTTACCCGGTGCTATGATCCAGGCTTCGCGGCAAGTAGGAGTAGCAAACTCCAGCCGCATTGCTGGCCGAACGTGACGGCCTGGCGCCTGCCGCAAACGACCTGACCTGATGAATCAAGGAGATAAAAATGGCTTTCGAATTGCCGCCGCTGCCTTATGAAAAAACCGCCCTCGAGCCGCACATGTCCGCCGAGACGCTGGAATACCATCACGACAAACACCACAACACCTACGTGGTGAACCTGAACAACCTGGTTCCGGGCACTGAGTTCGAAGGCAAGGACCTGGAAACCATCATCAAGACCTCGTCCGGCGGCATCTTCAACAACGCCGCACAGGTCTGGAACCACACCTTCTTCTGGAACTGCCTGGCGCCGAACGCCGGCGGCCAGCCGACCGGTGAGCTGGCAAGTGCCATCGACGCCGCCTTCGGTTCGTTCGACAAGTTCAAGGAAGAGTTCGCCAAGACCACCATCGCCACCTTCGGCTCCGGCTGGGGCTGGCTGGTCAAGAAGGCCGACGGCTCGCTGGCCATCGTCAGCACCGGCGGCGCCGGCAACCCCCTCACCTCCGGCGACACCCCGCTGCTGACCTGCGACGTGTGGGAGCACGCCTACTACATTGACTACCGCAATCTGCGCCCGAAGTTCGTCGAGGCGTTCTGGAACCTGGTCAACTGGGACTTCGTGGCGAAGAACTACGCCGCCTAATCGTTTCCCACGATCGAAGAACCCGGCCTCGGTCGGGTTTTTCACGACTGCTGTCTTCGCCCCGCACAACCGCCCCGCCTGCGCAACGCCCGAAATCTGTCGGGAGCACCGTCCATCCGAGCAATCCCGCGAACCGCCGAATGGTATTCAAGTCGCACGAAACTGCACCGACAAAGTGCGAACCCTGGCGGCGGCTACGCGTTGGCTGCGCCGAAAACGCACACCGACGCAAAAAAAACCACTACCCCGTGCTGGCCCTTTGACTGCCACAGCGTGATTGCCAATACTCGGCTTTGTCGGACGATTTGGCATACATAAGGAACCTCCCTTTTGAAGCTGGAACTCAAGAACAGCTTGTCGTTGAAGTTGCTCCGAGTGGTGCTGGTGGCGGCACTCGTAGTAGGGGTTGTGCTCAGCTGCGCCCAGATCGTGTTCGACATCTACAAGACCCGGCATACCATCACCAGCGATGCCCAGCGCATCCTGGCGATGTTCCGCGACCCCTCGACCCAGGCGGTCTACAGCCTCGACCGGGAAATGGGCATGCAGGTGATCGAAGGCTTGTTTCAGCACGAAGCGGTGCGCATCGCCTCGATCGGCAACCCCTCGGAACCGATGCTCGCCGAACGCGAACGCGGCCTGCTCGATACACCGACGCGCATGCTCACCGACCCGATCCTTGGCAAGGAACAGACCTTCAGCACCCGTCTGGTCGGCCGCCCGCCCTACAGCGAGTACTACGGCGACCTAAGCATTACCCTGGATACCGCGCCCTACGGCGAGAGCTTCGTCACCAACTCGGTAATCATCTTCGTGTCCGGAATGCTGCGTGCCTTGGCCATGGGCCTGGCGCTCTATCTGATCTATCACTGGCTGCTAACCAAGCCGCTGTCGAAGATCATCGAGCACCTCACCAACATCAATCCGGATCGCCCCGGCCAGCGCAAGCTGCCGATGCTCAAGGGCAACGAGAAGAACGAGCTGGGGTTGTGGATTCACACTGCTAACGAGCTGCTTTCCTCCATCGAACGCAACACCAACCTGCGCCACGAGGCGGAGAACAGCCTGTTGCGCATGTCGCAGTACGATTTCCTCACCGGCCTGCCGAACCGCCAGCAGCTGCAGGGCCAGCTCGACCAGATACTCGAGGACGCCGGCCGCCTGCAACGTCGGGTGGCGGTACTTTGTGTCGGCCTTGACGACTTCAAGGGAATCAACGAACAGTTCAGCTATCAGACCGGCGATCAACTGCTGCTGGCCCTGGCTGACCGCCTGCGCGGCCACGGCGGCCGGCTCGGCACCTTGGCGCGTCTGGGCGGCGACCAGTTCGCCCTGGTGCAGGCGGATATCGAACAGCCCTACGAGGCGGCAGAACTGGCGCAGAGCATTCTCGACGATCTCGAACTCCCCTTCCCGCTCGAAGACCAGTCCGTTCTGCTGCGCGCCACCATCGGCATCACGCTGTTTCCGGAAGATGGCGACAGCACCGAGAAACTGCTGCAGAAAGCCGAACAGACAATGACCCTGGCGAAAAGCCGCTCACGCAACCGCTATCAGTTCTACATCGCCAGCGTCGACAGCGAGATGCGCCGGCGCCGCGAACTGGAGAAGGATCTGCGCGACGCGCTGTCGCTTGAGCAACTGCACCTGGTCTACCAGCCGCAGGTGGATTACCGCAACCACCGCGTCACCGGGGTCGAAGCACTGCTGCGCTGGCAGCATCCGCAGCACGGCTTCGTCCCGCCGGACCTGTTCATTCCGCTGGCGGAACAGAATGGCACCATCATCCCGATCGGCGAATGGGTGCTCGACCAGGCCTGCCGCCAATTGCGCGAATGGCACGACCAGGGATTCAGCGACCTGCGCATGGCGGTCAACCTGTCCACCGTGCAGCTGCACCACGCCGAGTTGCCGCGCGTGGTCAACAACCTGATGCAAGTCTATCGCCTGCCGCCGCGCAGCCTGGAGCTGGAAGTCACCGAAACCGGCCTGATGGAAGACATCACCACCGCCGCGCAGCACCTGCTCAGCCTGCGCCGCTCCGGCGCGCTGATCGCCATCGATGACTTCGGTACCGGTTACTCGTCGCTGAGCTATCTGAAGAGCCTGCCGCTGGACAAGATCAAGATCGACAAGAGCTTCGTGCAGGACCTGCTGGAAGACGAGGACGACGCGACCATCGTTCGCGCCATCATCCAGCTCGGCAAGAGCCTCGGCATGCAGGTGATCGCCGAAGGCGTGGAGACCGTCGAGCAGGAGGCGTACATCATCGCCCAGGGCTGTCACGAAGGTCAGGGCTACCTCTACAGCAAGCCGCTCCCGGCCCGCGAACTGGGCCAATATCTACGCCAATCGAAGCGACTGAACCAGACGGCCGCGCCCACCCACAACTGAACGCCGCCGTTCGCCTCAGACGAAGCGAAGCAGATAGGCCGTGGCCAGCGCTCCAGCCATGCACACCAGCGCGCCCCCCAGCGCCTGCCAATGGAGGCGACGGGCCAGTTCGTCCTCGCCCTGATTGGCGAGGATGAATGGCTGCGATTCAGCCGGACGGCGCAGCCGATGGAATTCCGGTAGCGCGCTGCGTTGCCGGTGGCGGTCCTCCGCCTCGAGGCCTGCGGCAAGCCGAACCTGGCCCCACTCCCGCTCGTCCAGTTGGCCGTTCCCATCCCGATCGAAGCGCTGCAGTAGGCCGTCGAAGTCACGCTTCCATTCGCGGATCACGTCGCCCTGTGCCGCCTGCGCGTCGAATGCCTGGCGCCCGCCACCGGCGCTGATGAAATCGCCGATGGCATACAGCGGCTGCCCGACATGCAGCCGCTCTTCGGTGTAGCGATAGCGCTTGCCGCCCAGCCAGGCGCGCAGTCCGCTCACCGGCTTGCCCATCGGGTGCCGGGTGTCGCCCTCCCAGACCTGGCGCACGGCGGGGCGGACCTCCGCGCCGGCGGGATCGATCAGGCATTCGCCGGAGGCGTCGGCGAGACGCAGCCAGGCCTCGCTGGTGGCGCTCTCCAGCACCTGCCAGCCGCGCGTCTTGCCGCGGTCGTTGGACTCCTCGATCTTGAAGCGCCACCACAGGCACGGCACGCCACTCAGCGGACCGGCGATTGAACTGCCCGGTAGCTCGTGCAGCACACCGTAGAGCTCGACGTAACCCTGAGCGGCCGAACGGATCTTCGAGGTAGGGGTGTCCAGCAAGTAGCGCGCCTGCGCGAGCCGGCGCAGGCACCACCAACCGCCACCGACACAGGAAGAGATGCTGAAACCGAAGCCCAGCACCAGACCGGGATCGATCATCGGCCGAACAGGGACTTGAGATCGGCGTCGGCCTTGTCGGCTTCGCTGAACATCAAAAGCTCGGCGGGCTTGAAGCCGCCAAGGCGAGCAATCAGCAGGTCGGGAAACTGCTCGATGCGCACGTTGTTCAGGTTGACCGCCTCGTTGTACAGCTCGCGGCGGTCGGCGATGCCGTTCTCCAACCCGCTGATGCGTTGCTGCAAATGGCGAAAACCCTCGCTGGCGCGCAGCTCCGGGTAGTTTTCGGCGAGCGCGAAGAGCTGCCCCAATCCCTTCCGCAGTCCGCTCTCCGCCTTGCCGAGGGCACCGACATCGCCGCGCTCGCGCGCCGCGGACACCGCAGCGCGGGCGCTGACCACCCGCTCCAGGGTGTTCTGCTCGTACTGCATGTACTGCTTGCAGGTTTCCACCAGCTTGGGCAGCTCCTCGTGCCGCTGGCGCAGCAGCACGTCGATGTTCGACCAGGCCTTGGAAACGCCGTGCTTGAGCCGGACAAGCGCGTTGTAGAGGGTCACCGCATACGCGGCGAGCAGAAACAGTACGACGAGGATGGCGACGCTGGTGAGGCTCATGAACTTCTCCCTGTGAGCAGGACGTTTATCCGTGCCGGCATTCTATCCACAGGGGTGGGCAAAACCGAAACAGCGGCGTTGCGGCGCGGGTTAAATGCGAAGGAACACTTTTCAACAATGAAAATCTTTCGCATTATGTGGCAGTTTTTCCACGCGCCACCACCCAGATGCAAAGGAACCCGCACATGATTCGTAAGCCCCTGGCTGCCGCCAGTCTCCTGGCCATTGCCATTTCCATCGCCGGCTGTGGCGATGACAAGGACAAAGCACCTGCGCAACAAGCCAGCGCTCCCGCTCCCGCCGCCGCGCCGGCCGCCAGCAATGCACCGGCCGCAGCCAGCGCCGCCACGGTCGACGAAGCCGCCGCCAAGCAGGTGATCGTTCACTATGCAGACCTTGCCTCCGCCGTCTTCGACGATGCGCTGAGCACCGCGCAGAACCTGCAGAAAGCCGTCGACGCTTTCCTCGCCAACCCTAGCACTGCGACCCAGGACGCCGCCAAGAAAGCCTGGCTGGCCGCTCGCGTTCCGTACATGCAGAGCGAAGTCTTCCGCTTTGGCAACACCATCGTCGACGACTGGGAAGGTCAGGTGAACGCCTGGCCGCTGGACGAAGGCCTGATCGATTACGTCGCCAAGGACACCCAGTCGGCCCTGGGCAACCCGGCCGCCACCGCCAACATCATTGCCAACACCGAGATCCAGGTCGGCGAAGACAAGATCGACGTCAGCGAAATCACCGGAGAGAAACTCGCCAGCCTGAACGAGCTGGGCGGCTCCGAAGCCAACGTCGCCACCGGCTACCACGCCATCGAGTTCCTCCTCTGGGGCCAGGACCTGAACGGCACCGGCCCTGGCGCCGGCGAGCGTCCGGCCAGCGATTACCTGACCGGCGAAGGTGCCACCGGCGGCCATAACGACCGTCGTCGCGCCTACCTTAAAGCCGCGACCGACCTGCTGGTCAGCGACCTGAAAGAGATGTCCGGCCAGTGGAAAGCCGGTGTCGCCGACAACTACCGCGCCACCCTGGAAGCCGAACCGGTCGAGAACGGCCTGCGCAAGATGCTCTTCGGCATGGGCAGCCTGTCCCTCGGCGAACTGGCCGGCGAGCGCATGAAGGTCGCGCTGGAAGCCAACTCCACCGAAGACGAGCACGACTGCTTCAGCGATAACACGCACAACTCGCACTTCTACAACGGCAAGGGCATCCGCAACGTCTACCTGGGCGAGTACAAGCGGGTCGACGGCACCACGCTGACCGGCGCCAGCCTGTCTTCCCTGGTCGCCAAGGCCGACGCGGAGACGGACAACACCGTGAAGGCCGACCTGCAGGACACCGAAGCCAAGCTGCAGGCGCTGGTCGACAGCGCCGAGAAGGACAACGTCCATTTCGACCAGTTGATCGCTGCCGACAACCCCAAGGGCCAACAACTGGTGCGCGACGCGATCGCCGCGCTGGTCAAGCAGACCGGCGCCATCGAACAGGCCGCCGCCAAACTGGGCATCAGCGACCTGAAGCCGGATAACGCCGATCACGAGTTCTGATCGAGCGCATCGCCAGGCAACATAATGGATGCGCTTTCGGGCGCATCCGTCTTTTCCGGCGCGACACTTCGCCCCGTGTGCAAACGAAAATCTCTCTTATTCACGACCAGGTGCCCTGCTAAGCTTGCTCGCCGCCCCGTTCAGGACACTCTCGATGCTCCCCCTGCTCCGCCTGTCACCGCTGTTTCTCGCACTGCTCATCAGCGCGTGCGACGACAAACCCCGCTTCACCCAGGCCGAGTCCGGCGAAGCCCTCTCCGGCGGCGCCACCACCGTATTCCAGACCGATCGCAATGCCTTCGCGATGCCCTCGGCCAACCTGTCCAACACCCGCAGGCTCGACTTCAGCGTCGGCAACAGCTTCTTCCGCAACCCCTGGGTCACCGCACCCACCGCCACCACCGCGCGTGACGGCCTCGGCCCGCTGTTCAACACCAACGCCTGCCAGAACTGTCATGTCCGCGACGGCCGCGGCCAGCCGCCCGGCGAAAACGCGGTGCACGCTGTCTCCATGTTGGTACGCCTGTCGATTCCCGCCAGCCCGGCCGACGCCAAGCTTCTCGAACACCTGGGCGTGGTCCCCGAGCCAACCTATGGCGGGCAGTTCCAGGACATGGCGATTCCCGGGATTGCACCCGAAGGCAAGATCAGCCTCGACTACAGCCCGCAGCCGGTGACTTTCGCCGACGGCAGCGTGGTCGAGCTGCGCAAGCCGACCCTGCGCCTGAGCAACCTCAACTACGGCCCCATGCATCCGCAGACCATGGCCTCGGCCCGTGTCGCGCCGCCGATGATCGGCCTCGGTCTGCTCGAAGCGATCCCCGAAGCGGACATCCTCGCCAATGCCGACCCTGAGGATCGCGACGGCAATGGCATATCCGGACGCCCCAACCGGGTCTGGGACACGCGCAAGGGCGAAGCCGTGTTCGGCCGCTTCGGCTGGAAAGCCGGCCAACCGACAATCGAGCAGCAAAGCGCACATGCCTTCTCCGGCGACATGGGCCTGACCACGTCGCTACTGCCGCACGACGACTGCACGCCGAGCCAGGTCGACTGCCTCAATGCCGTGAATGGCGGCGTCCCGGAAGTCAGCGACAACATCCTTTCCAAGGTCGTCTTCTACTCCCGCAACCTGGCCGTTCCGGCGCGCCGCGATGTCGATGCCGCGCAGGTCCTGGCCGGCAAATCGGCGTTCTTCCAGGCCGGCTGCCAGCAATGCCACACGCCGCAGTTCAAAACCCGCGCCGACGCCGCTGAAGCCGAGCTGGCGAACCAGGTGATCCGCCCCTACAGCGATCTGTTGTTGCACGACATGGGCGAAGGCCTTGCCGATCACCGCGGCGAGTTCCAGGCCAGCGGCAGCGAATGGCGTACCGCGCCGCTGTGGGGAATCGGCCTCAGCGAGACGGTGACCGGACATACCCAGTTCCTTCACGACGGCCGCGCGCGTAACCTTCTCGAAGCCATTCTCTGGCACGGCGGCGAAGCCGAATCGGCCAAGCAGCACGTACTCGCTTTCGATGCCGGGCAGCGCACCGCGTTGCTGGCCTTCCTGAATTCCCTCTGAAAAGGAGCGCAGATGTTTCGCCCCCGACTTCTCCTGACAGGCCTCGCCATCGCGCTGGGCGCCTGCTCTCCGCAAGACCAGCAGGCCGCCACCAGTGCCGCCATCGCCCAGCAGGTTATCCTGCCGACCTATAGCCGCTGGGCCGAGGCCGACAAGCAGCTGGCCGCCAGCGCGCTGGCCTTCTGCGAAGGCAAGCAGGACCTGGCACAGGCCCGCGAGGCGTTCCTCCGGGCGCAGAAAGCCTGGGCCGAACTGCAACCGCTGCTGATCGGCCCGCTGGCCGAGGGCAACCAGACCTGGCAGGTGCAGTTCTGGCCGGACAAGAAGAACCTGGTCGCCCGTCAGGTCGAGCAACTGGTCAAGTCCGACACCCCGCTGACCGGCGAAAGCCTAGCCAAGTCAAGCATCGTCGTGCAGGGTCTCAGCGCCTACGAGTACGTGCTCTTCGACAGCGGCCTGGACCTCGCCGACGCCGAGCAGAAGGCCCGCTACTGCCCGCTGCTGGAGGCCATCGGCGCGCACCAGCAGGCGCTCTCCGAACGGATTCTCGCCAGCTGGCAGAAGAACGACGGCATGCTCGCGCAGATGAGCAAGTTCCCCAACGCGCGCTATGCCGAGTCCAAGGAAGCGATTTCCGACCTGCTGCGCGTCCAGGTCACCGCCCTGGATTCGCTGAAGAAGAAACTCGGCGCCCCGCTCGGCCGGCAGACCAAGGGCATTCCGCAACCCTTCCAGGCCGAGGCCTGGCGCAGCCACGCCTCGCTGTCGAACCTGGCCGCCAGCCTGGAAAGCGCCGAACAGGTCTGGTCGGGCGTCGACGGAAAAGGCCTGAAGGCCCTGATCGGCAGCGAGCACAAGGACCTCATCGACAAGATCGACGCGGCCTACGCCGACAGCCGCCGGCAGATGGCCGCGCTGCAACCGCCGCTGGACGACCTGCTGAAGACCGACCAGGGCCGCGCGCAGCTGAATGCCTTCTACGACAGCCTGAACGTGGTCCACCGGCTGCATGAGCTGGACCTTGCCCGCGTGCTGGGGGTGCAGCTCGGCTTCAACGCCAACGACGGGGACTGATTCGGGAGAGTCGACGATGCTGCGTCACGTACAAAACCTCGGCAACGCACTGCTCAAGGCCGTTACCTCGGGCGAGTGGAAGTTCAACCGGCAGACCGCACAGCCGCTGCTGCTGTCCGCCCGCGACGACGCCGACGGCGGCCACTACGCGGTCGGCTACCGCCTCGACGGCAGCCCGGCGTTCGTCACGCGGGTCGGCCTGCGCTGCCACGCCATCGTCCAGCATCCGGGCAAGCCGCTGGCGCTGTTCGTGGCGCGCCGGCCGGGCACGGAAAGCTATCTGATCGACCTGCGCAACGGCCGTCTGCTGCAGACGCTGAGGTCCAACGCCGACCGGCATTTCTACGGTCACGGCGTGTTCCACAGGGACGGCGAGTGGCTCTACGCCACCGAGAACGACACCCGTGATCCGGGCCGCGGCCTGCTCGGGGTCTACCGTTTCGACGGCGAACGGCTGGTTCACGCGGGTGAGCTCTCGACCCACGGACTGGGCCCGCACGAAGTGTCATGGATGCCCGACGGAGAAACCCTCGTCGTCGCCAACGGCGGCATTCGCACCGAGGCCGAAAGCCGCGTCGAGATGAACCTCGATGCGATGGAGCCAAGCCTGGTCCTGATGCGTCGCGACGGCAGCCTGATCAGCCGCGAAACGCTTCCCGAGCAGATGAACAGCGTGCGTCACCTGGCGATCGCCGCGGACGGCACCATCGTCGCCTGCCAGCAGTACATGGGCGCCAGCCACGACCGCGCCGCACTGCTGGCGATCAAGCGTCCCGGCGAGGCCTTCATGCCGTTCCCGGTCGAGGAGCCGCAACGCCAGGCGATGGCGCAGTACACCGCCAGCGTGGCGATCAACGACGCCATGCGCCTCGTCGCACTGACCGCGCCCCGCGGCAATCGGTTCTTCGTCTGGGACCTGGACAGTGGCGCGCTGCGCCTGGATGCACCGCTAGCCGACTGCGCGGGCGTGGCCGCCGTGGAACAGGGTTTCGTGGTCACGTCCGGTCAGGGGCGCTGCCGACTCTGTGACTGCCGCGCCGGCGCCATCGAGGTTCGCCCGCTGGAGCTGCCCAGTGGGCTCTGGGACAACCATCTGCACGTGGCGTGAGGCAACGCAACGGAGGCGCGCCTTCATTGCGTCATCAGCCGGGCGCGCGCAGGCCCTGGGCCAGGCTGAACATCAGCAAAAGCAGGTCCTCGTCCGGTTGCGGCTGGACCTTTGCCCGCAAGTTGCCCGGCACCGGACAGTTTTTCGCCAGGCTTGGTAACCCGCTGATCACTTTCGGCACGGGTTCCTGCCAGGCCGCGACGGCAACGGAAGTTATGCCTAGCGCTACACAGAGAAACAGACCTCGAGCAATTTCTAGCCTCATCACTGCAACCCTTTGATTGGCCTTCCAAACGCTGCTCGGTAAACGTAGATCAGCTTCGCCCATTCGGCGGCATTGAACGACGAGTGGCGTCTGAGTTGCCGCAGGTCGTGCCGCGCGGCACGGCTCCCCGTCAGCCGTCGGCGGCTTTTTTCCAGGTCGAGCAGCGCCACCTCGGCACGCGCGTCGGCGCCCTCCCCGTTGATCCGCACGAAAACGTGCTTCGCATACATGCAGCCATGCTGCCAGCGCGCGCGGTGCATGCGCGCCAGGGTTGCCGCCAGTTGGTGAAGTAGCTGCTCGTGCAGGCGCTCGTCGTAACGCGCCCGCGCACCGCTGGCGTACCAGGCATCGAGGTCCTGGAAACCGTCGAGCGATTCGGTGACCAGCAGCCCGCGCCAGCCGCTATCGGTGCTGAACGAGGTGGAACAGTGCACGACATTCGGCACGCGCACGCCCAGTCCAGCCATGCAGCGCAGTGCATCATGCTCGCGCAGCACGGTGGGCCGGCCGAGCGGATAACGCAGGCTGCGATACAGGTGGCCTACCTGACGTTTGGCATAGAGCATGCGATCGCTCTCCTGCAGCCGCTGCACGCCGCTCTCTCCGCCACGCCGCTGGTTGGGTTGCTCCACCCAGTCGCCCTGGCGCTGCCACCAGGCGTCGAAGGTATCGAGCTGCGGCTCGGGCTGCGAAAGGACCGGCGCCGGCATCTCGAGGCTATTCATGCCCACAGATCCTTGCGCAGCACGTAGACACGCCACATCGCGTACAGCGGCAGGAAGTCCAGGCGACGCTGGATGCTGAAACCCGCCTCGGCGAACTCCCGCTCGATGGTCGGCACCGGAATCACGAAACGGTTCTGAAAGTTCGCATCGTCTGCGCCCTGCTGTCGGCGCTGCTCCAGGCGCTTGCGCCGCCAGGACTTGTAGTTGCCGTCCACCCAGAGCGACACAATCAGGCTGTCGCGGGTGACGCGGTGGCATTCGCTGAGCATCTTCTGCCGATCCGCGGCATTGCCGACGTGATGCAGCAGGCGCATGCAGAAGATGCTGTCCACCGCGTTGTCCGGCAGGTCGATGGCGAAGGCCGAGGTCTGAAGCGTCTGTATGCGTCGGGTGACCGATTCAGGCTGGCGCTGCATGGCCACCTTCAGCATGTCCGCGGAATTGTCGGCGCCAATGATCACGCGGTTCTGGTGCTCGGCGAGCAACGGCCAGAAGCGCCCGGCGCCGCACGGCAGGTCCAGGACCAGGCTCGGCTCGCCGGCGATCTGCAGCGCACGGCGAGCCAGTTGCTCGTCGCGTTTGTGGGAAAGCGTGCGCCAGAATCCTTCGGCGTGTTTCCGTCCATAGGCTTCGGCATGCTCGCGATCGTATTTGTGGGAGAACTCGAGATCGACGGTATCGCTCATGGGAAAGGGCCATTGCTGGGAAAAGGTAGCCGGAACCTTATCCAGCGCGCCGTCAACCGGGAGTCAAGGCGATGTGAAAAAGGCGTCAAACCGCCTGTGTAGGCTCCTTGCCCAAGGAAACCTGAAAACGGCAGCCGCCCGATTTCGCTGCCGAGAGGACAACGCTCCAGCCCTGGCTCTCGCAGATCCGCTTGACCAGCGAAAGGCCCAGGCCAAGCCCGTCTCCGCGCTGCTCGACGCCCCGCACGAACGGCTCGAACACCGCTTCGCGCTGCGCCTCCGGAATGCCATGCCCGCTGTCCTCGACGTAGAAACCGGTGGCCTGCAGGTGCAGGCAGATACAACCGTTGTCGGTGTAATGCAGCGCGTTGCGCAGCAGGTTGCCCAGTACCGCACGCAGGAAGGGTGCGTTGTAGCCGACCGGCAACGCCCCGTCTACGTGGTACTCGAAGCGCAGCCCCTTGTCCTCGATCGCACTGCGCCATTGCCCGACGAGATCGCTGGCCACCTCCATCAGCGTGGCCAGTTGCCCCTCGCTGGAGTTTGCTGGCTGCGCACGCGCCAGCAGCAGGAAGGTGTGCACCAGCTCGCGCATTTCCTCGCAGGCGCGTGACATGCGCAGCACCTGGGCCCGGCCACGCTCGTCCAGGCCCGGGTTTTCCAGCAGCAGTTCGCAGGAACTCGCCAGCACCATCAACGGCGTGCGCAGCTCGTGGCTGACGTCACTGGTGAACAGCCGTTCGCGGGTCAGCGCCTCGCGCAACAGGCCGAGCGTGGCGTCGAACGCCGCCGCCACTTCGCCGACTTCGTCGGCGGCATAATCCGGCGCCAGCGGCGGCGCGAGCACCAGCAACTGGTCGCGATGACGAACCTGCCGCGCCAGACGGATCACCGGCGCCATCACCCGCCGCGCGAGCAGCCAGCCGAGCAGCCCACCCAGCGCCAGGCTGATCAAAAAGCCCACCAGCACCACCGCGAAGAGTACCTGCTCGCGTGCCTCGAAGCCCCGCTGGTCCTGCATCAGCACATACTTGCGGCCATCCACGGTGCGCACGAACACGTGGTAGGAAATGTCGCCACGGAAAACTTCATTGAAGCCCGGCGGCAGGTGCTTGACGTCATCGGGCAAAGCAAACTCGCCGACGCCACCGCTGTAGTAGAAGAACTGGTCCGGCTCCGGCTGCGAACGCCACGCCTCGACCGAGTCCATGCGCAACAGGCGGTCCAGATCACCGCCCAGTTCGCCGGTGATCAGGCGTTCCTCGACCACGTGGACGACGTTGACGATGCCGATGGCGAAGGAACCGGCGACCAGCGCGGCCACCAGAACGAAAGCGATGACGATGCGTCGCGAAAGGCTTTGCTTATACTCCATCGCCATCATCCGCCAAGCGATAGCCGATACCATGCACGGTGTGCATCAGCGCGCGGGCGAACGGCTTGTCGATCACCTGGCGCAACTGGTGCACGTGGCTGCGCAGGCTGTCGCTGTCCGGGCAGTCGTCGCCCCATACGGCTTCTTCGAGGACCTCGCGGCGCACGACGTGCGGGCTTTTCTGCATCAGCACGGTGAGCAGCTTCTGGCCAATCGGGTTGAGCTTGAGCATCTTGCCGGCGCGGGCCACTACCAGGGTGTCCAGGTCGAAGGTCAGGTCGGCCACCTGCAATTGACGGCGTCCGCCGCCCTGGGCCCGGCGCAGCACCGCCTCGATGCGCGCCGCCAGCTCGGACAATGCGAAGGGCTTGATCAGGTAGTCGTCGGCACCGGAATTGAACCCCTGCAGGCGGTCGTCCAACTGGTCCCGGGCGGTGAGCATGATCACCGGCGTGTTACGCCGGGCATCCTCGCGAAGTCGCTTGCACAGCGTGTAGCCGTCGAGTCCCGGCAGCATGATATCGAGGACGATCAGGTCATAGTGCTCGGTGGCGGCCAGGTGCAGGCCGGACAGCCCGTCCTGGGCGCAGTCCACGCTATAGCCCTTGATACTCAGGTAGTCGAGCATATTGCCCAGGATGTCGCGGTTGTCTTCGACCAGCAGGATGCGCATGGAATGTCCTCAGGGCGCGCCCGTTGGGGCGGCGGTGGCGAATGATTGCACGGGGAAGACTAGACCGTTTCGTTTTGACGAATTTTTAACTGCCGATTCACCTGGCTGCGACATATCCGGGACCAGACTGCCGCGCATCGTTCAACCCGGAAAAATCGCAATGCGAACCCTCATGCGCTCGGCGCCCCTGCGTTACCTGTCCCTCATTCTCGGCCTCTGGCTGGGCGTATTCCTGTTGACCCGCAGCCTGCTCCTGGTGACTCACCTGAGCGAGGCCGGCAGCGACGCCAGCAGCCTGCTGCGCCTGTATGGCATCGGCCTGCTCTACGACCTCGGCTTCCTCGCGTACGCCGCCGTGCCGCTGGCGGCCTTGCTGTTGCTCTGCCCGTCCCGTATCTGGCGGCGCGGCGGCTGGCGCACGACGCTCGGCGTGCTGCTAGGCGCCAGCCTGTTCGTCATGCTCTTCGTCGCCGTCGCCGAATGGCTGTTCTGGGACGAATTCGGCGTGCGCTTCAACTTCATCGCGGTGGACTACCTGGTTTACTCCGATGAAGTGCTGCACAACCTCTGGGAGTCCTACCCGATTGGCAAGCTGCTGAGCGCCATCGCCGCCGTAGCGCTGATTTCCACCCTGCTGCTGCGCGCTCCGTTGCGCGGTGCCTGGAGTGCGCCGCTGCCGAGCTGGCGGGCACGCCTGGGCGGTCTCGCCGCGGTTGGGTTGTGTGCGGCGCTCGCCGGCCTGCTGCTGGATCAGGATCACCCGCGCGGCATCGGCGGCAACGCCTATCAGCATGAACTGGCGAGCAACGGCCCCTATCAGTTCTTCGCCGCGTTCCGCAGCAACGAGCTCGACTACAACCAGTTCTACGCCAAGCTGCCGACCGCCCAGGTAGCCGAAATACTGCGCCAGGAGCTGGCCGAGCCGAACGTCAGTTTCGTCGGCCGCGACCCGCTGGACATCCGCCGCAGCATCGACAATCCCGGCCAGCCACGCCGGTTGAACGTGGTGCTGGTGACCATCGAGAGCCTCTCCGCCAAGTATCTGGGCAGCAACGGCGACAAGCGCGGGCTGACGCCGAACCTCGATGCGCTACGCCAGCAGAGCCTCTACTTCAACAACTTCTACGCCACTGGAACCCGCACCGACCGGGGCCTCGAGGCGATCACCCTGTCGGTCCCACCGACGCCCGGGCGTTCCATCGTCAAGCGCATCGGCAAGGAAAGCGGCTTCGCCAGCCTCGGCCAGCAGCTCGTCGCGCAGGGCTACGACAGCGTCTTCGCCTACGGTGGACGCGGCTATTTCGACAACATGAACGCCTTCTTCGGCGGCAACGGCTATCGCATCGTCGACCAGAGTTCGGTGCCTGAATCCGACATCCACTTCAAGAACGCCTGGGGCATGGCCGACGAGGACCTGTACGCCCAGACGCTGAAACTGGCGGATACCGATCACGCACAGGGCAAGCCGTTCCTGCTGCAACTGATGACCACCTCCAACCACCGCCCCTACAGCTACCCGGACGGGCGTATCGACATCCGCTCCGGCGAGGGCCGCGAGGGCGCCGTGAAGTACACCGACTGGGCAATCGGCGATTTCCTCGCCAAGGCGCGGCAGAAGCCCTGGTTCGACGACACCCTGTTCGTCTTCGTTGCCGACCATTGCGCGGGCAGCGCCGGGGTGGAGGACCTGCCTGTCGCCAACTACCAGATCCCGCTGTTCATCTATTCGCCAAAATGGGTGAAGCCCGCCGAGAACGCCCAACTGGCCAGCCAGATCGACCTTGCGCCCACCCTGCTCGGCCTGCTGAACATGGACTACACCTCGACCTTCTTCGGCCGCAACCTGCTGCAGGAAAACGCCGCACCGCCCCGCGTGCTGCTGGGCAACTATCAGCACCTGGGGCTGTTCGATGGCCACGACCTGGCGATTCTCAGCCCACGCCAGGTGATGCGTCGGCATGACGATGCCCTCGGCGCCAGCCGCGAGCGCAGCGTGGCCAACGACGACCCGCTGCTGCAGCGCGACATCGCCTACTACCAGGCGGCCAGTCACGGCTTCCGCCACCAGTTGCTCAGTTGGCAACCCTCGTCCGCCGGCAACGACCGGATCGACCAACGCTGATCTTAGGAGCGCTCATGACTACACAGAAGCTACTGCATCCTTCGCCGCGGCTACGCCTGTGGGCAAGCCTGGGAATTCCGCTGGCGATCGCCGCTCTATTGCTGATCTTCGAGCCCACCCGCCTGGATTTCGCCATTTCCGACCTGTTCTACCTGCCCGACGAAGGCTTCGTCGCTCGCCACAACGTATTCTTCGAGGAGTGGTTTCACGACCGCGCCAAGCAGGCGGTGATCCTGGTCGGCGTGCTGTCGATCGCCGGCCTGCTGCTGAGCTTCGTGAACCGCCGCTGGGCCGCTTGGCGCTTGCCGTTCGGCTATCTGGTGCTGGCGATGGGACTGTCGACCGCCATCGTGCCGCCGCTGAAAACACTCACCGGCGTGCATTGCCCGTGGGACCTGACCCGCTACGGGGGTGGCGAGACCTACAGCCCGCTGCTCGGCGAGCGCGCACCGACGCTGAAGCCCGGTCGCTGCTGGCCGGGCGGGCATGCCAGCAGCGGCTTCACGTTCTTTGCGTTGTACTTCCTGCTGCGCGACAGGCGCCCACGGCTGGCGAAAGTGGCGCTGGTCGGCGCCTTCGCGCTGGGCACCGCGCTGTCGCTGGTGAGGATGATGCAGGGCGCGCACTTCCTCTCGCACAACATCTGGACGGCCGTGTTCGACTGGCTGATCTGCCTGGGCTGCTACGCGCTGATGCTCTACCAGCCCGCGCCGAAGGGCAGCTTCGCCCCGCCATTGGGCGATCAGGCCGCCAGCAGTTCGCCGTAGCGGATCGCCATCTCGCTGGAGAAGGCCACCAGTAGCGCCCGGCGCAGCGGACTGCCGTCCGCCCTCGGACGGCGCAGTTCGTCCACCGCGATGCGCGCTGCAGCGGCCGGAGGATAGCCGTAGATGCCGCAACTGATGGCCGGAAAGGCAATGCTGTCCAAGCCATGGGCTTCGGCCAGCGCCAGGCTGTTGCGGTAGCAGGCCGCGAGCAACTGCGCCTCGCCCTGGCCGCCGCCGTGCCAGACCGGCCCAACGGTGTGGATCACATGGCATGCCGGCAAGCGGAAACCGGGAGTGATGCTCGCCTCGCCCGTGGGGCAGCCGCCGAGCGGTCGGCAGGCGGCGAGCAATTCGGGGCCGGCGGCGCGGTGGATCGCGCCGTCCACTCCGCCGCCGCCGAGCAGGCTGGCGTTGGCGGCATTGACGATCGCCGCCACCTCCAGCGTGGTGATGTCGCCCTGCCAGATTTCGATCTTCACTTCGTGACCTGAGGCGTCTCTTCGCCGACGCATCGCACCGCCTGCTTGCGGTCGTTGACCAGCACGCCGGACAGGCCGCGCTGCTCGGTATCGAACAGCACGAGAACGCCGTCGATGCACTGGGCAATCTGGTCGGCGCGGGTCAGCGAGACCTTGTAATCCTGACCGGGAATGGTCTTGAGCATGGTGAACTCGGCCAGCAGCAGCGCGTCCTCCGGCTTGGCGAAGTGCAGGTAGCCGTAGTACGACAGTGCGGCGACGGTGCCAACGACGCTGCCGATGGCGGTGAGGATCAACGGAATGGGATTGCGTTCGCTCATGGTCACTTCTTCGAGAACGGAGGTTGTGGGCAGCGGGGACATGCACCCGCCACGATTGGGAGCGGCATGCTGCCATGGAATGCTGGTCGGTGCTTGGCACCGATCAAGATTATGCGCGACGGTTCGCCGCGTGGCGGCTAGAGGATATTGGCGTAATCCGCCTCGATGCGATCCAGGCTCAGGTGGTTGAGAAAGTTGGAAAAGCACATCCAGGCGGCCAGCGCGTTGAGGTCGCGGAACTGCGGCGGGAGGTACTTGGGCGGCGCCACCAGGCCCTCGTCGACCAGCTGGCGCAGGGTGCGCATGTCCTCCAGGGTGGTCTTGCCGCAGAACAGCAGGGGAATCTGCTCCAGCTTGCCCTTGCGCACCGCCAGCTGGATGTAGTTGTAGATCAGGATGAAGCCCTTCAGATACGACAGGTCCTTGGTGAACGGCAACCCGTCCGGGGTGGAGCCGCGGAACACCCGGCTGCTGTTGGCGTAGCTGGAGTCCTCGCTATAGCCCTGCTCGCGGAAGAACTCGAAGATCTGCAGAAAATCCGCGCCCTCCTCAGCCATGTGGATCGCGCGGGTGCGGTTGGTCAGCTTGCGCAGACGGCTTGGGTAGGACGTGAAGGCGATCACTTCCATGAGGATCGCCAGGCCCTCCTGAGTCACGGTCGAGGACGGCGGGCCCTTGGAGAGGAAGGTGCAGATCGGCTGGTTCAGCCCGTTCAGCGTGGTGCCGACGTGTACCAGCCCTTCGTGAACCTCCAGCGCGCGCACGTCGCGCTCATTGAACAGCGCGTCCGTGCGGACCTTGATGTAGTCGGCGCCGGCCGCCGCATCGGCGACGATGCCGTCGGACTCGAACACGCGGATGATGCCCTCGCCGGCACCGAACACTTCGTCCAGCCGGCGCTGCAGCATGGCCACGGCTTCCTTGGCGGTCAGCGTCTTCGGCTCGTCCTTGAGATCGCCACGGCCGTCGATGTTGTTCAGGTAATCCGAGAGCATCAGGCCGAGGTCGGCCAGGGTCGGATCGCCGGCGTGGAAGGCGTCCGAGGCGGCGCCGTAGAGTTCCTGGGAAATCAGCCCGAAATCCGCGGTGCCGCGCGCTTCGAGCATGCGGATCACCATGCGGTACTCCTTGCACATGCGCCGCATGATCTGCCCGACGGGGTTGAACTGGCCGAGCTGGCGGGTGACGTCGCGCTCGATGTTCTGCAGCTCGAGCTTCTTCGCCGCACCGTCGAAACCCAGCGGACGCGCTTCGTAATAGGCGCGATCGACCGCCGGCAGGCGCTTGCAGCCGTCGTCGAAGAAGCCCTGGCGGATGCTCTCGTCCCACTTCACGGCATCGAGGATGCGGATCGGTGCCTGCGCCTCGACGATGCGGTCGGACAGGGCGCGCACGATGCGCTGATAGTCGTCCAGGTTGCTGCCGTTGCTCATGGCTCCCTCACTGTCCCAGGCGCTGGTAGCGCGCCGCTTCGACGAAGACATCCGAATTGGCCGGATCGTCCAGGTAGGCGAACACCGCCGGCCACGGGCTGTCGATCAGCGCGCCGTCGCCTTCCGCGGTCTCCACGCGCCGCCCCTGCAACATACCGCCCTGGATATCCTGGAGGATGCGCTCGATGTCGAGGGTGTAGACCAGCAGCTCGCCGTTGTCGGTCAACTCGAAACCGCCGATGGCGAAATTGCCGCCGAACTTCTTCGGCAGGCCGGCGGAGAGGTACCAGCGGCGGCCGTGATGGGCGACGGTGAAACCGTACTCGTCGGCGCCCGCCAGGTTGTCCGCGCGCTCGGAATAGACCCGCGCCTGGTACAGGTTGCTGCCGGCACGGCGGATGTCGAGGAACTGCTGCACGCCCCATTCGTCCTTGCGGGTCCATTCGCCGAGCAGCGGAATGGGCGCGGCCTCGTTGGCCGGGATCGGGTCCTTGAAGGTCGCCAGGCAACCGCCGAGCAGAAGGCAGGTGACCGCGACCAGCGCGCGCCAGGGAATCATCGGGAATCTTCCTCTTATGGGTGACGCATCAGGCTCCGCCCGACGCTGCAGAGCGAGTTGCAAAGCCGTTGGATATTCCATTCCGGGGCGCGGGGCGTCAATCCCCGTGGCATGCGGGTCTGGGCGCGGGATCAGCTCGCCGGCGCCCTTTCCCCCGCTATCCAGGGAACCGAGGCAGGCCGACCGTCCCGGCGGCTGAAATGGAACCCATGAAAAAGCCGCCCTGGGGCGGCTCTTTCAGTGCAGACCGATCAGAGTTCCGGGCGCATGTGCGGGAACAGGATCACGTCGCGGATCGACGGCGAGTTGGTCAACAGCATCACCAGGCGGTCGATGCCGATGCCCTCGCCAGCGGTGGGCGGCATGCCGTATTCCAGCGCGCGGACGAAGTCGGCATCGAAGTGCATCGCCTCGTCGTCGCCGGCGTCCTTGTCCGCGACCTGAGCATGGAAGCGCGCGGCCTGGTCTTCGGCATCGTTCAGCTCGGAGTAGGCGTTGGCGATCTCGCGACCGCCGATGAACAGCTCGAAGCGGTCGGTGACGCTCGGGTCGGCGTCGTTGCGACGGGCCAGCGGCGAGACCTCGAACGGGTACTGGGTGATGAAGTGCGGCTGCTCCAGCTTGTGCTCGACCAGCTCCTCGAAAATCATCACCTGCAGCTTGCCCAGGCCCTCGAAGCCGATGACCTTGGCGCCGGCCTTCTTGGCGATGGCGCGGGCGGTGTCGATGTCCTGGAGGTCGGCGGCGCTGATCTCCGGGTTGTACTTGAGGATCGAGTCGAACACGGACAGGCGCGCGAACGGCTCGCCGAAGTGGAACACCTTGTCGCCGTAAGGCACGTCGGTGGTTCCCAGAACCAGCTGGGCCAGCTCGCGGAACAGTTCCTCGGTCAGGTCCATGTTGTCTTCGTAGTCGGCGTAGGCCTGGTAGAACTCGAGCATGGTGAACTCGGGGTTGTGCCGGGTCGAAACGCCTTCGTTACGGAAGTTGCGGTTGATCTCGAAGACCTTCTCGAAGCCACCGACCACCAGCCGTTTGAGGTACAGCTCCGGGGCAATGCGCAGGAACATCGGCATGTCCAGCGCGTTGTGGTGGGTCTCGAATGGCTTGGCCGCCGCGCCGCCGGGAATGGTCTGCAGCATCGGCGTCTCGACTTCGAGGAAATCACGTTCGGCGAGGAACTTGCGGATGTGCGCGATCACCTGGGAGCGCACGCGGAAGGTCTGGCGCACCTCCTCGTTGACGATGAGGTCGACGTAGCGCTGGCGGTAGCGCTGCTCGGTGTCGGTGAGGCCGTGGTGCTTGTCCGGCAGCGGGCGCAGCGATTTGGTCAGCAGGCGCACGTTGTCCATGTAGACGTACAGGTCACCCTTGCCGCTGCGCGCCAGGGTGCCCTCGGCGGCGATGATGTCGCCCAGGTCCCAACTCTTCACCGCTTCCAGGGTTTCCGACGGTAGCGTCTTGCGGTCGACGTAGACCTGCAGGCGGCCGCTGCTGTCCTGCAGCACCATGAAGGCTCCGCGGTTGAGCACGATGCGACCCGCCACCTTGACCTTGATGCCGGCGGCTTCCAGCTCTTCCTTGGTCTTGTCGGCGTACTGCTTCTGCAGGACGTCGCAGAGGCTGTCGCGGCGGAAGTCATTGGGGAACGGAATCGGCTGGGTTTCGCGCAGCGCGGCAAGTTTTTCCTTGCGTTGGGCAATCAGCTTGTTCTCTTCCTCATGCTGGGCATGCTCGTTCAGCGGTTGTTCGCTCATGGTCTTCGGTGGTTCCTGGTTAGGCTGGTGCCTGTGTCGAAACGGTTAGCACATCTGTCGCGCGGTGGCCGAGACGGACCGCCGGCCACTCTGCTGGGGTATCGAAGCGGGCCCGCGAGTCAGGCCCGCCCTGGGCAACAGGGGCGTTACAGCCCCTGCTTCAGACTGGCTTCGAGGTATTCGTCGATGTCGCCGTCCAGCACCTTGTCGCAGTCGCTGCGCTCGATGTTGGTCCGCAGGTCCTTGATCCGCGACTGATCGAGGACGTAGGAGCGAATCTGGTGGCCCCAGCCGATATCCGACTTGGTTTCCTCCAGCGCCTGGGCGGCGGCGTTGCGCTTCATCATTTCCAGCTCGTACAACTTGGCCCGCAGCATCTTCATCGCGGTGTCCTTGTTGGCGTGCTGGGAACGCTGGTTCTGGCACTGCACGACGGTGTTGGTCGGCACGTGGGTGATGCGCACCGCCGAGTCGGTGGTGTTCACGTGCTGGCCGCCGGCGCCGGACGAGCGATAGGTATCGATGCGCAGGTCGGCCGGGTTGATGTCGATATCGATGTTGTCGTCGATCTCCGGCGAGGCGAACACCGCGGAAAACGAGGTGTGGCGACGGTTGCCGGAGTCGAACGGGCTCTTGCGCACCAGCCGGTGCACGCCGATCTCGGTGCGCAGCCAGCCGAACGCGTACTCGCCCCTGACGTGCACGGTGGCGCTCTTGATGCCGGCGACTTCTCCTTCGGAGAGTTCGACGATTTCCGCATCGAAGCCGCGCTTGTCGGCCCAGCGCAGGTACATGCGCAGGAGCATGTTCGCCCAGTCCTGGGCCTCTGTGCCGCCGGAACCGGCCTGGATGTCCAGGTAGGCGTTGTTGGGGTCCATTTCGCCACTGAACATGCGCCGGAATTCGAGCTTCTCGAGAATCCCGCGCAGTCGCTCGACTTCCACGGCGACGTCGTCGACGGCGCTTTGGTCGCCCTCCTCGGCCGCCATTTCCAGCAGGTCGCGGGAATCTGCCAGCCCGCTCTCCATCTCGTCCAGGGTCTCGACGATCAGCGCCAGTTGCGCGCGCTCGCGGCCCAGGTTCTGGGCGTACTCGGGGTTGTTCCACACGGCCGGGTCTTCCAGCTCGCGGTTGACTTCGGTCAGACGCTCATTCTTCTGATCGTAGTCAAAGATACCCCCGAATGGTTTGGGAGCGTTCGTGCAAATCTTTGATGCTGTTAAGGATCGGGTTGATTTCCATGGCGGGCATCACTCACAGGCAAAACTTCGGAAAAGCCGGCGAGTATACGCGACTCCTGCTGACCTGGCAGCCCGCGCTGGGGCATACTGCTGACCACGCCCAGGCCTTCGATAGGGACCCTCAGCGCCATGCACGCAACCAATAGTCTGCGTAGCCGCCTTGCCCTGCTCATCGCACTGCTCGCTGTCACCCTCTGCTTGCTGCTCGGCGGTGCCATCTACAGCGACTCGAGCAAACGCATCCGCCAGGAAGTGGGCCGGCAACTGGCCGACCTGTCCTACCAGATGATCGAGCGCCTGGACAGTGACATGGCCAACCGCACGCGGATGCTCGATGTCCTCGCCTCGCTCAACACGCTGCGAGAACCCAACGACCTGCGGCAGATTCGCGACCTTCTCGACCGCATGAAATCGCAGTTCCAGAGCGCCGCCTGGATCGGCTACATGGACGTCCAGGGCAATGTCCTGGCGTCCACCGACGGCATACTGGAAGGCGCCAACATCGCGCAGCGCCCGGTGTTCAGCGAAGGCGTCAAGGGACGCTTCGTCGGCGACGTCCACGACGCGGTGCTGCTCGCCAAGCTGCTGCCCAATCCGACCGGCGAAGCGATGAAGTTCGTCGACATCGCACTGCCGGTGAGCGCAGCGGACGGCCAGGTCATCGGTGTGCTGGCCACGCATCTGTCCTGGGCTTGGGCCGATGAGGTGCGAAGCTCGCTGATGCTGCCGCAGCAGGAGCGCGACAAGGTGGAATTCTTCGTACTGTCCAGCGATCGCCGCGTGTTGCTCGGTCCGAAGGAGATGATCGGCGAGCGCCTCGACCTGCCGGCGCTGGCCGACAAGCAGGACAACTTCTGGTCGGTGCAGGAGTGGCCGGATGAGAGCGTCTACCTTACCGGCTTCGCCCGCAGCCGCGGCAATGGCGATTATCAAGGCCTCGGCTGGACCGTGGTGACTCGCCAGCAGATCGACGAAGCCTACGCGCCCGCCCTCGAGATGGGCCGCAACATCCTCGTCTGGGGTGCCTGCCTGGCACTGATCTTCGCCGCGATAGGCTGGCTGATGACGACCTATTTCACCCGTCCGCTGCGCGAGATCGCCGCCGCCGCCGACCGCCTGAGCGCCGGCGAAATCGCGGTCCTGCCCGAAGTTCGCGGCAGCCGCGAGATTCAGTCGCTGAGCCATTCCATACGCGGCATGGTGGAGAGCCTGACCCAGCAGAAAAGCGAACTGGGGATGATGGAGAACCTTGCCCACCACGACCCCCTCACCGGCCTGCCGAATCGCGCTGCGCTGGACAAATTCCTGCGCTATGCCCAACAGCAGGTGCACGGCAACCTAGCGCTGCTCTACCTCGATCTGGACGGTTTCAAACCGATCAACGACAGCTTCGGCCACGGGGTCGGCGACCAGTTGTTGCGCGAGGTGGCGATCCGTCTGCGCGCCTGCCTGCGCGACGGCGACCTGGTGGCGCGTCTGGGCGGTGACGAGTTTCTGATGGCGCTGAAGGTGTCGAAAGAGGATGCGCCGATGCAGAGCGAACAGATCGCCGCCCGCGCGCTGCGCGCCCTGCGCGAACCCTTCCTGCTGGAAAACCAGCAGGCGCAGGTCGGCTGCAGCATCGGCGGAGCGCTCTGGCCGCTGGACGCCGTGGGGATCGACCAGGCGCTGGAACTGGCCGACCAGGCGCTGTATCGCGCCAAGTCGGCCGGACGCAACCGGGCCGAATTCCACCGCCCGTGGTTGCCGGCGGCCTAGCCGAAGGGCCGCGCCTGGAAAGACGACCCTAGGCTTCCACCGCCTGGCGTACCTGGCTTTCCAGCTCCCGCTTGAGTGCCGGGTCGATCTTCAGCTGGCGTGCGAGCTCTTCCAGGTAGGCGCGCTCCATGAAGTGCTCCTCGTCCACCATCAGCACGCTGGCCAGGTACATCTCGGCGGCGATTTCCGGAGTGCTCGCGGCGCGGGCGACGTCGGCCGGATCGAGCGGCTTGTTCAGCTCCGCCTCCATCCACTGGCGCACCTCACGGTCGTCGGTGAGCTTGACCAGCTCGCCCTCGATCAACTGACGCTCGCGCTCATCGACGTGTCCGTCGGCCTTGGCCGCGGCGAGCAACGCCTTGAGGATCGCCTGGCTGTGCTCCTCGACCAGCGGCGCCGGCAGGCGGTCGAGCGTCTGCGGCTCGCCGCGCGGCGCATCGGCCTGCTGGCTCTGCCAGTTGCCGTAGGCCTTGTAGGCGAGGACGCCGAGCGCCGCGAGGCCTCCGTAGGTGAGTACCTTGCCGCCGACCTTGCGCGCGCTCTTGTTGCCCAGCAACAGGCCGAGCGCGCTGGCGCCCAGCGCACCGCCGGCCGCCCCCTTGAACAAATCGCCATTACCCTTGGCGCCCCCGAGCATGCCACCGAGCGCATCAGCCAGGCCACCGGGCCTACCCGCAGATTTACCGGTGGATTTTTGTTGCAACAGGTCCTGGCCGGACTTGAGCAGTTGATCGAGCAAGCCACGCGTATTCATGGAATTCCTCCGTGGAACGACAAAAATGTCTGCGTGGAAATCTACCGCGCTGGCCCGCAGGAGGCGGCCTGAGAGTGCTTCCGGATATTGCCGCGCAGAAAACACCGACATTTCGGTAAAAACGAACGCTCATGGCATAGTTCGCTCGAATCCTCTTACGGGCGCCCCGCCATGATGTCGCTACGCCAGATCCGCCATTTCATCGCGGTCGCCGAATCGGGCTCGATCTCGGCGGCCGCGCAGGCGGTGTTCATTTCCCAGTCGACACTGACCCTGGCCATCCAGCAACTGGAGGAGGAGATCGGCGTCAGCCTGTTCAACCGCCACGCCAAGGGCATGTCGCTGACCCACCAGGGCCACCAGTTCCTGCGTCAGGCGCACCTGATCCTGGCCACCGTGGAAGATGCCAAGCGCAGCCTCCAGCAGAGCACCGAGCAGGTCGCCGGCTGCCTGACCATCGGCGTGACCAGCCTGGTCGCCGGCTATTACCTGGCCGACCTGATCACCCGCTTCCAACGCGCCTACCCCAACGTGCAGACCCGCATGGTGGAAGACGAGCGCTCCTACATCGAGCACCTGCTGGTGTCCGGCGAGATAGACGTCGGCGTGCTGATCGTCTCCAACCTGGAGGACCGCCACGCGCTGCAGACCGAAGTGCTGACCCATTCGCCGCACCGGCTCTGGCTGCCCGCCCAGCACCCGCTGCTGGAGCGCGACAGCATCGGCCTCGCGGATGTCGGCGCCGAGCCGCTGATCCAGCTGAACGCCGACGAGATGGGCCTGCATACCCAGCGCATCTGGGCCCGCGCCGGGCTGACGCCGCACGTGACGCTGCGCACCGCCTCGGTGGAAGCAGTGCGCAGCCTGGTCGCCGCCGGGCTCGGGCTGTCGATCCAGCCGGACATGACCTACCGGCCCTGGTCGCTGGAAGGCGACATCATCGAGGCGCGGCCGCTGGCCGATCTCAGCGAACCGCTGGACGTTGGCCTGGCCTGGCGACGTGGCACGGCGCGGCCGGCGCTGGTCGATCCGTTCCTCACCGTGGCGCGGGAAAAGCCGACCATGCGCAGACATTCGATTTAATCGAACGCAGCTTTCATTTTTTAGCATTTGTCGACCGCGATGCAGCGCTCTAGTCTCGGTTGCAAGACGTGCAGGCGCCCCATGACGCCGCAGCCGCGCCATCGAATGACTACGGAACGCGACCGCATGAATGCAAGCAGCCCACTCGCCACGCTGCGCACCGACCTGCTGATCGGTGGCGAGCTTTCGCGCGGCGAAGGGCTGGCCGAGGCGATCATCGATCCGGCCAGCGGCGAGACGCTGGTGGAGATCGCCGAAGCCTCGATCGATCAGGTGGAGGCGGCCATCGCCGCCGCCCAGCAGGCGTTTCCCGGCTGGTCGAGAACCACGCCGGCGCAACGTGCCCAGGCGCTGCTGGCGATCGCCGACTGCATCGAGAAGAACGCCGACAGCCTGGCGCGGCTGGAATCACTGAACTGCGGCAAGCCCCTGCACCTGGCGCGCCAGGACGACCTGAGCGCGAGCGTCGACGTGTTCCGCTTCTTCGCCGGCGCGGTGCGTTGCCAGCAGGGCCAGCTGGCTGGCGAGTACGTGCCCGGCCACACCAGCCTGGTGCGGCGCGACCCGCTGGGCGTGGTCGCCTCTATCGCGCCCTGGAACTACCCGCTGATGATGGCCGCGTGGAAAATTGCGCCGGCGCTGGCCGCCGGCAACACGCTGGTATTCAAGCCCTCGGAACACACGCCGCTGTCGATACTCGCCCTTGCGCCGCTGCTCGCCGAGATTCTCCCGCCGGGCGTGATCAACGTCCTCTGCGGCGGTGGCGAAGGGGTCGGCAGTCAGCTGGTCGGGCACCCTAAGGTGCGCATGGTCTCCCTCACCGGCGACATCGTCACCGGGCAGAAGGTGCTGCAGGCCGCCGCCCGCACGCTCAAACGCACGCACCTGGAACTGGGCGGCAAGGCGCCGGTGATCGTCTGCGACGATGCCGACCTCGATGCCGTGGTCGAGGGCGTGCGCAATTACGGCTACTACAACGCCGGCCAGGACTGCACCGCCGCCTGCCGCATCTACGCCCAGGCCGGCATTCACGACCGTTTGCTGGCACGGCTCGGCGAGGCCGTATCGACCCTGCGCTTCGCTCGCAAGAAGGACGCCGACAACGAGATGGGCCCGCTGATCAGCGCCCGCCAGCGCGACCGCGTGGCCAGCTTCGTCGAGCGCGCCCTCGGCCAGCCGCACATCGAGCGCGTCACCGGCGCGGCAGTGCACTCCGGGCCGGGCTTCTACTACCAGCCGACGCTGCTCGCCGGCTGCAAGCAGAGCGACGAGATCGTCCAGCGCGAAGTGTTCGGCCCGGTGGTCACCGTCACCCGTTTCGACGAGCCGAGCCAGGCGCTGGACTGGGCTAACGACTCCGAATACGGGCTGGCCTCGTCGGTCTGGACCCAGGACCTGGACAAGGCCATGCAGATCGCCGCGCGGCTGCAATACGGCTGCACCTGGATCAACACCCATTTCATGCTGACCAGCGAGATGCCGCACGGCGGGCTGAAACGCTCCGGCTACGGCAAGGACCTGTCCAGCGATTCGCTGGCCGATTACAGCGTGGTCCGCCACATCATGGCGCGGCACGGTAAGGAGCTGAGTTAGGTTAGAGGCTTTTCTCACCTCCCCGTTGATGGGAGAGGCGCGGGAGCGGGCTGGTTCGGCGCCCGGCTTCGCCCGAGAACGGACGTGGACAGCCGTTTCGACCGCACCGACCGACAGGCGCGGCGACATAACAATCAGGCCCGGACGCGCTCCGGCCGGCAAGACATTCACTGCCCCGACTATCAAACCAAGAAGAGGGATCATCAATGTCAGCGCACACCACCGCTCTGCTCGGCGCACTCGCCGGCGCCCTGCTCGGCAGCAGCAGCCTGCAAGCCGCCGAAGCCCTGAAGGCCGTCGGCGCCGGCGAAGGCCAACTCGACATCGTCGCCTGGCCCGGCTACATCGAACGCGGCGAAAGCGACAAGAGCTACGACTGGGTCAGCCAGTTCGAGAAGGACAGCGGCTGCAGGGTCAACGTCAAGACCGCCGCAACCTCGGACGAAATGGTCAGCCTCATGGCCAAGGGCGGCTACGACCTGGTGACCGCCTCGGGCGACGCCTCGCTGCGGCTGATCTATGGCAAGCGCGTGCAACCCATCGACACGGCGCTGATCCCCAACTGGAAGGGCCTCGATCCACGCCTCAAGGACGCGCCCTGGTACGTGGTGGATGGCAAGACCTATGGCACGCCCTACCAGTGGGGGCCGAACGTGCTGATGTACAACACCGACGTGTTCAAGCAGGCGCCGACCAGCTGGAGTGTGGTCTTCGAGGCCCAGGACCTGCCCGACGGCAAACCGAACAAGGGCCGCGTGCAGGCCTACGACGGCCCGATCTACATCGCCGACGCGGCGCTCTACCTGAAGACCAAGCAGCCGGAGCTGGGCATAAGCGACCCCTATCAGCTGACCGAAACCCAGTACGCCGCGGTGCTCGACCTGCTGCGCAAACAGCACGCACTGGTGCACCGCTACTGGCACGACACCACCGTGCAGATGAGCGATTTCAAGAACGAAGGCGTGGTCGCCTCCGGCGCCTGGCCGTACCAGGTCAACGCGCTGCAACTGGAGAAGCAGCCGATCGCCTCCACCGTGCCGATCGAAGGCGCCACCGGTTGGGCCGACACCACCATGCTGCACGCCGAGGCCAAGCACCCGAACTGCGCCTACAAGTGGATGGACTGGTCGATGTCACCGAAGGTCCAGGGCGACGTCGCCGCCTGGTTCGGCTCGCTGCCCGCGGTTCCCGCCGGCTGCAAGGAAAACGAACTGCTCGGCGCCGAAGGCTGCAAGGTCAACGGCTTCGACAACTTCGACAAGATCGCCTTCTGGAAAACCCCGCAGGCCGAGGGCGGCAAGTTCGTACCCTACAGCCGCTGGACGCAGGACTACATCGCGATCATGGGCGGGCGTTGAGCCTGACGCAGTGCGGCTGGGGCAGAGAGCAGCCCAGGGCGCGCGGAACCCGCGGGTTCCGCGCGCCGCCCTCGCGGGTTGCACCTCCCTACCGTTTCGATGCCCCGCCGGGTGGGTAAGGCCTTTCTCGGTCAGCCATCGGCACCGCCGGTGGATGGGTGAAGCGTCATCCACCCTACGTGGGACGTCGCGATCATGGGTGGGGCGGAACGAAGAGCAGCCACAGGGCGGGTTCAGCGCCAAGGCAGGTCGTTCGCGGGCAAAGAGGCGTGACCGCATTCCACAGTGTTCTTTCGTTTTCCGGAGTAGCGCAGCAGATGACCACCGCCGTTCAGTTCACCCAGGTTTCCCGCCAGTTCGGCGAGGTGAAGGCCGTCGACCGGGTGTCCATCGATATCCAGGAAGGCGAATTCTTTTCCATGCTCGGCCCGTCGGGATCGGGCAAGACCACCTGCCTGCGCCTGATCGCCGGCTTCGAGCAACCCAGCGCCGGCTCCATCCGCATCCACGGCGCCGAGGCCGTCGGCCTTGCGCCCTACCAGCGCGACGTCAACACCGTGTTTCAGGACTACGCGCTGTTCCCGCACATGAACGTGCTCGACAACGTCGCCTACGGCCTCAAGGTCAAGGGCGTCGGCAAGACCGAGCGCCTGGCCCGCGCCGAGGAAGCGCTGGGCATGGTCGCCCTGGGCGGCTACGGCGCGCGCAAGCCCGTGCAGCTCTCCGGCGGACAGCGCCAGCGCGTCGCCCTAGCCCGTGCGCTGGTCAATCGTCCACGCGTGCTGCTGCTCGACGAACCGCTCGGTGCGCTGGACCTCAAACTGCGCGAGCAGATGCAGAGCGAACTGAAGAAACTGCAGCGGCAGCTGGGCATCACCTTCATCTTCGTCACCCACGACCAGAGCGAAGCGCTATCGATGTCCGACCGCGTGGCGGTGTTCAACAAGGGCCGCATCGAGCAGGTCGACACCCCGCGCAACCTCTACATGAAGCCCGCCACGTCCTTCGTCGCCGAGTTCGTCGGCACTTCCAACGTGCTACGCGGCGGCCTGGCGCTGGAGCTGGGCGGCAGCGAGCGCCCCCTGTCGATCCGCCCGGAGCACACGCGACTGGCGGGCAGCGAAACCCTCGGCAGCGATGAAGTCGAAATCAGCGGATTGCTCCACGACATCCAGTACCAGGGCGCCGCCACCCGTTACGAAATCCGCCTGGATAACGGGCAGAACTTCTGCGTCAGCCAGGCCAACACGCAGTGGGGCGAAGGCGCCGCGCTGCGCAGCACCGGGCAACGGGTGACCGCACGCTGGGCGCGCGCGGCGATGGTCGCGCTGCACGACGTCACCCCCGGAGCGGACGCCTGATGCAGCTCGCTCTCGATACCAGGACGGCGGCCGCGGGCGGCCCGCTGCGACGTCTGTCCAGCCTGCTCTACCGCAAGCCGAACCTGTACCTCTCGCTGCTGCTGATCCCGCCGCTGCTGTGGTTCGGCGCGATCTACCTTGGCTCGCTGCTGGCGCTGCTCTGGCAGGGTTTCTACACCTTCGACGACTTCACCATGGCGGTGACGCCGGAGCTGACCCTGGCCAACCTCGGGGCGCTGTTCCAGCCGGCCAACTACGACATCATCCTGCGCACTCTGGGCATGGCGGTGGCGGTATCGCTGGCGGCCGGCCTGCTGGCGTTTCCCATCGCCTACTACATGGCACGCTACACCCGCGGCAAGACCAAGGCGTTCTTCTACATCGCGGTGATGCTGCCGATGTGGGCCAGCTACATCGTCAAGGCCTATGCCTGGACCCTGCTGCTGGCCAAGGGCGGCGTCGCCCAATGGTTCGTCGACCACCTTGGCCTGGCGCCGCTGCTGCAACTGGTCCTCGGGATTCCCGGCATCGGCGGCAGCACGCTGTCGACCTCGCACCTCGGGCGCTTCCTGGTGTTCGTCTACATCTGGTTGCCGTTCATGATCCTGCCGATCCAGGCCTCGCTGGAGCGGCTGCCGCCGAATCTGCTGCAAGCCTCTGCGGACCTGGGCGCGCGCCCGGCGCAGACCTTCCGCCAAGTGATACTGCCGCTATCGATCCCCGGCATCGCCGCCGGCTCGATCTTCACCTTCAGCCTGACCCTGGGCGACTTCATCGTGCCGCAGCTGGTGGGGCCGCCCGGCTACTTCATCGGCAGCATGGTCTACGCCCAGCAGGGCGCGATCGGCAACCTGCCGATGGCCGCCGCGTTCACCCTGGTGCCGATCGTGCTGATCGCGATCTACCTGTCCATCGTCAAACGACTGGGGGCCTTCGATGCACTCTGAGCGAGCGTCCTGGGGACTCAGGCTGGCAGCCTGGGGCGGGCTGGTGTTCCTGCACTTCCCGATCCTGATCATCTTCCTCTACGCCTTCAACACCGAGGACGCGGCGTTCAGCTTCCCGCCCAAGGGCTTCACGCTGAAGTGGTTCAGCGTCGCCTTCGCGCGCCAGGATGTGCTCGACGCCATCGGCCTGTCGCTGCAGATCGCCTGCCTCGCCACGCTGATCGCCATGCTACTCGGCACCCTGGCCGCGGCGGCGCTGTACCGTCGCGACTTCTTCGGCAAGGAAGGCATCTCGCTGATGCTGATCCTACCCATCGCCCTGCCCGGCATCGTCACCGGCCTGGCGCTGCTCGCCGCGTTCAAGAGCCTGGGCATCGAGCCGGGCATGCTGACGATCGTCATCGGCCACGCCACCTTCTGCGTGGTGATCGTCTACAACAACGTCATCGCCCGCCTGCGGCGCACCTCGCACAGCCTGATCGAGGCAAGCATGGACCTGGGCGCGGACGGCTGGCAGACCTTCCGCTACATCATCCTGCCGAACCTCGGCTCGGCCCTGCTGGCCGGCGGCATGCTCGCCTTCGCGTTGTCCTTCGACGAAATCATCGTCACCACCTTTACAGCCGGGCACGAACGCACCCTGCCGCTGTGGCTGCTCAACCAGCTCAGCCGCCCGCGAGACGTGCCGGTGACCAACGTGGTGGCGATGCTGGTGATGCTGGTGACGATGCTGCCGATCCTCGGCGCCTATTACCTGACCCGGGGCGGCGAGGGCGTGGCGGGGAGCGGCAAGTGAAAGCCGCCCTCTCCCGAGCCCCCTCTCGTTCACGGGAGAGGGCTCGGGAGAGGGCGGGTCCGTAAATGATCCATCCGGCTGTTCGCCTGCGTAGGCCAGGCATGAGCGGGAAACGTCGCAAGAGACCCACTTCCGTTTACAAGAGAGGAAGCGCTGTTCGTCGACTGAAGCAGACACGAACGCTGAGCATCCACGCGAACACTCCCCTCTCCCGTTCACGGGAGAGGGGCCGGGGGAGAGGGCACCAGCGCCCCCTCCCCAACCCAACGACAACCCATAGCGAGGCTAACGCCATGCAAACCAAACTGCTGATCAACGGCCAACTGATCGCCGGCGAAGGCGAGAGTCTCGCCGTGCTCAATCCCTCCCTCGGCGCACCGCTGGTGCAGATCGCCGAGGCCAGCGAAGCGCAGGTGGACGCCGCCGTGCGCGCCGCCGACGCGGCCTTCGACGGCTGGTCGCAAACCGCGCCGAAGGACCGCGCGATGTTGCTGCTGCGCCTCGCGGACCGCATCGAGGCGCATGCCGAGGAGTTGGCGAAGCTCGAGTCGGACAACTGCGGCAAACCCTTCGGCGCCGCGCTGAATGACGAAATCCCCGCCATCGCCGACGTGTTCCGCTACTTCGCGGGAGCCAGCCGCTGCCTGTCCGGTTCCGCCGCCGGCGAATACCTGCCGGGACACACCTCGATGATCCGCCGCGACCCGCTCGGCGTGGTCGCCTCCATCGCGCCGTGGAACTACCCGTTGATGATGGCCGCCTGGAAACTCGCGCCGGCCCTGGCGGCGGGCAACACCGTGGTGCTCAAACCGTCCGAGCAGACGCCCCTGACGGCGCTGAAGGTGGCCGAATTCCTCGCCGAGATATTCCCCGCCGGGGTGGTCAACATCGTCTTCGGCCGTGGCGCCAGCGTCGGCACGCCGCTGGTGACGCATTCGCGCGTGCGCATGGTCTCGCTCACCGGCTCGATCGCCACCGGCGCCAACATCATCTCCAGCACCGCGGCCAGCGTGAAACGCATGCACATGGAACTGGGTGGCAAGGCACCTGTGCTGATCTTCGACGACGCCGACATCGAGGCCGCCGTCGAGGGCATTCGCACCTTCGGCTTCTACAACGCAGGGCAGGACTGCACCGCCGCCTGCCGCATCTACGCGCAAAAAGGCATCTACGAAAAATTCGCCGCCTCCCTGGGCGATGCCGTGGGCAGCCTGAAGACCGGTCTGCAGAACGACGCCACCACCGAACTCGGCCCGCTGATCACCGCGCAGCATCGCGACCGCGTCAGCGGTTTCGTCGAGCGTGCCAGCGGCCAGTCGCACATCGAGGTGGTCACCGGCGGCAAGGCGGTCGCCGGAGACGGCTTCTTCTTCCAGCCGACGGTGCTGGCGGGCGCGCAGCAGGACGACGAAATCGTCCGCAACGAAGTGTTCGGCCCGGTGGTGTCGGTCACGCCGTTCGACGGCGAGGTGCAGGCGCTGACCTGGGCCAACGATTCCGACTATGGGCTGGCCTCGTCCATCTGGACCCGCGATGTGGGCCGCGCGCACCGCCTCTCGGCGCGCCTGCAGTACGGCTGCACCTGGGTGAACACGCACTTCATGCTGGTCAGCGAAATGCCCCATGGCGGCGTCAAGCGCTCCGGCTACGGCAAGGACATGTCGATGTACGGGCTGGAGGACTACACGGCGGTGCGCCACGTGATGTTCAAGCACTGACGCTGTCGCGCAGGGCAGTGCCTGCGCCACCCGGTCGGGCTAGGTGCGCGCCTCGTTGTGGCCCAGGTCACGCCCGGGGTCGATGCGGTCGCGAACCCGCTGCTTAAGCACCTTGGCCTCGGGGAAACCGCCGTCCGCCTTGCGCTCCCAGAGCTGCACGCCATCACAGGTGATGCGGAATACCCCGCCCGTTCCCGGCTCGAGGGCGACCCGGCCCAGGTCGTCGGCGAATGTCGACAGCAGCTCCTGCGCCAGCCAGGCGGCGCGCAGCAGCCACTGACACTGGGTGCAATAGGTGATGACGATTTCGGGGCGTGGCGTGGGAAGGGTCATGGCGATCTCGCGGGCGGGCCGGGCGACCAGCATAACGGCAACCACGACCGCCGCCGAGACGCCAAAAAGCGAAACGCCGCATCAGAGTGCGGCGTCTCGCTGACTTTCTCAGGCGATGCGCGACAACAGCTCGCGGGCCTCTTCCTTCTGCTGCTCGTCGCCCTGGTCGATCACTTCGTTGAGGATGTTGCAGGCGCTCTGGATCTCGCCCTGCTCGATATAGGTCATGGCCAGGCTCATCTTGCGGCTGGCGGTCAGGTCGTCCAGCGGGCGCTCGCTCGACAGGTCGTCAGCGAAGGCATCGAGGAAATCGTCGCTGAGGTCCGCTTCGAAACCCGAGCGCGCCGACGGCTGCTGCGGCTCTTCCAGCTCGTAGACCTCCGGCAGCTCCTGCAGGTTGGAGTGGAAGTCCGGCTCCTCTTCGATCTCGGCCTTGCCCTGCGCCGCCCTGGATGACTGGTTGGGGAACGGATTGATCAGGTCCCAGTCGGCGTCCAGCGACAGGTCGTCGAGGTTCAGCGGGTAATCGTTGGCGCTGACGTCGGGCGCCACGTGGGCGACCGGCGCGGGCGGCAGATCGTCCAGGTCGAGCACCGCATCCTGCAACGGGTCGACTCGCGGGTCGGCCGCCGCCAGGGCGTCAGCGTCGGCGCTCATCGCCGGATAGCGGGTCTTGATCCGCTCGAGCTGCGCCGGGCTCGCGCCCATCTCGCGCAGCACCGCCTCCTCGCGGGCGAACCCACCGAGATCGCCGTTCTCGGCGAGCACTTCGAGCAGGCGCAAACGCAGGTCCATGCGCGCGGGCGCGTTTTCCAGGGCATGCCGCAGGGTGCTTTCGGCCTCACCGAAGCGCCCGTAGGCGATGTAGATGTTGGCGGCTTCCAGTGGATCGGTGGAGATCTGCGTGCGCGCCTCGGCGGGCGGCTCTACGCTGGCCGCGCCGCGCACGCGCGCCGGGCTGACCAGCGCGTCGTCCTCGACCACCGGCACCACGACCACCTGAGGGTCGGGCAGACGCGCGGGCTTGCGCCGGCGGCGCAGGAGCAGCAGCAACGCTAGCAGCATGACCAGGCAGAAGGCACCGATCAGCCAGATCGACGGGCCGGTCGGCTGCTCGGCAGCCGGTTCCTCGACGATGGGCGCGGCCGGAGCGGGCTCGGCGGCGGCAGAAGTTTGCGCCGGAGCGGTTTGTGCAGTGTCCGCCGGCGGCAGGGCCGGCTCGGATTCGGCCTGCGGCGCCGCGGCCGAGGCCTGATCGTCCAGGGGCGCTACGGCATCCGCGGGCGGCGTTTCAGGCTGGTCGGGGCCGTCCGCAGGCGTATCGCCGGACGGGCTAGGCTCGACCGGGGCGGGCGCGGCAGTTTGGGGAACAGTGGCGGGCGTCGCACCGAGACGCGACTCCAGGCTCGCCAGCTGCTGGTTCTTCTCGCTCAGTTGCTGCTGGAGGATCTGAAGCTGGTTCTGCAGCTCGCGCATCTGCTGCTGCAGTGACTGGCTCTCGCCCGTGCTGGAGGCAAGTTCCTCGTCCACGCGGCGTTGCAGGGCTGCCTGGCTTTCCGGCGAACCGGGAACGCTGGGCACCGGCGCGGAGGGCCGGGTGTTCTTCAGCTCTTCGTCCTCGCTGGACAGCGAGAGCACCGCGGGCGGCGCCTCGTCGGCGAGCGAGTCGGGCAGCAGCAGCTCGGCTCCCACCTTGAGGCGATGCGCTTCGCCGCCGACGAAGGCGTGCGGATTGAGCAGTTGAATGTCGCGCATCAACCCTTCCAGCGCGGCTTCACCGCCCGGATTGAAGCGTCGGGCGATGGCCCACAGGCTATCGCCGCTGGCAACGCGGTAACGCTTGCCCTGCACGGCTGCGGGCAGCGGACCGGAAGGCGCAGGCGCGGCCGGCGGAGCGCTGCGCACGGCGGCGGCGGCCGAGGCGCGGGCGGCACGACTCGGCGCGGCGGCAGCACTTGGAGCGGGCGCGGCGCTGGCCAGGTACGGCGAATCCGGCGGGTCCAGCAGCAGGGTGTACTCGCGCAGCAGCGTGCCGCCCGGGCGCGCCACCTCGACGATGAAATTCAGATAGGGCTCGCGCACCGGCTGGGTGGACACCACCCGCACCACGCTGGTCTTGCCGCGCAACACCGGGGTGAAACGCAGGTCGTTGAGGAAGAACGGCCGGTCCACACCGGACTGGTCGAAGGCGCTCTGGCTGGCGAGGCGCACCTTGATCTCGTCGCGGGTCAGGTCGCCCACGTCGAGCAGTTCGATTTCGGCGCTCAGAGGCTGATTGAGCGCGGAATGCAGATCGATGTCCCCAAGGCCCAGTGCGGGAACCAGCCCTGAATAAAGCGCTGAACCCGATACAACGGTCAGCACCAAGAGCTGGTGAACTCTAGCCATGTTTCCTCCCCGCGGTCCGGCTCGATCCGGAGCCTGTTCTTGAAATACGAGACATCGACGAAACATGCACCCTGAGGCAGATCCAATTAACCCGGAAAATCATCCAGATACCTTATGGCATCGAATACGGATGCTCGTCGAAGAATATGTGAGTCGAGCAGTATAGCGGCACGATGCCAGCATATCCGAACGCCCGTTCCGTTTATCGTCAGAAAAGCGCCTTTTCGAATGCGCCACGACAGATGACCGTCATATTGTCTGGCGCGGCAACGGGATACAACGGGAATGGGCGGGAAATGTGCGCAAGGCGCCGGGCGGTGATCGCCCCCAAGCAAGCGGCGCTGCGACCGCACGTTCAGGCGTTTTGCAGATTGGCCAGGATGTACGAGTGGACCTGTTGGCAGCGTTGCAGGTCTTCCGGATCGATGCCCTGGAACAACTCGCGACGCAGTTGCGAGGAGATCGCCTCGATCCGTTCGATCAGTGGCTTGGCTTCCGGGCTGAGGGCGATTTTCTTGGCCCGGCGGTCTTCCGGAACCGCCAGGCGACGCACCAGGCCCTGGGCCTCGAGACTGTCGAGCAGCCTCGCCAGCGTCGGACCCTCGACCCCGACGCTCTGCGCCAGCTCGCGCTGCGTCGGCTGCTCGGCGAAGCGCCCGAGGTGCAGCAGCACCAGCCAGCGCGCCTGGGAGAGGCCAAGCCCGGCCAGTCGGCGGTCGAGCTCGCCACGCCAGGCGCGCGACAGCTGCGAGACCTGCATGGCGAAGCGGTGATGATCGTATTCGGACATGGCGCCTGTACCATAAAACTAATAATTAGCGAGCTAATCATAGCGCGGCGCAGGCGGCAAGTCCGCAGATGGTCGCGTCCGGTGCCAAGCGGCGGATTTCCCTGGGATTTAGGTTTCCGAAGATTACCGGGCGAGGTTCAGGCCTGAAATTCCGCCTGCAGTGCCGCACGCACGCAGTGCAGCACGCCCTCGTTTACCCGGCCACGGAACTGCTCGGCCAGTTCGGCCACCGACGGCAGCTCGCCCTCGCCGTCGAGGAAGGCATCCTGGACTTCGCCCAGCAGTTCTTCCGGCAAGTCCAGGGCCTGCTCCAGCGAAAGCTGCTGCTCCGCGATGGCTTCGGCGAGCAGCGCATAGACGTTCTTTTCCGTGCACTTGAGCTGGCTGGCGACCTGCGACGGCGTCATTCCGGCCCGCACCAGGCTGATGAGTTCGTGACGCAGATCGACGGGACTACCAGCCGGCTCAGCCTTGCCGCCGAGCACGTCGAGGAAGGCCTCGCCGTAGCGCTCCAGCTTGCGCGCGCCGACGCCGCTGACGCGCCCCATGGCGCTGAGCGTGGTCGGCATGCTGCGCAGCATTTCCAGCAGCGTGGCATCGGGGAAGATCACGTAAGGCGGCACGCCGTGCTCCTCGGCGAGCTTGCGACGCAGCGCGCGCAGGGCTTCCCAGGTGTCGCGTTCGTGACTCTGCACCAGTTGGCTGGCCGCGCTGGAGGTGGACTTGGGCGCCTTGGTGGCGAGATCGCGACGCAGCTCCAGCGCCACTTCGCCGCGCAACAGCGGGCGGCAGCTCTCGCTCAGGCGCAGACCGCCGTAGCCCTCTAGGTCGATATCGACGAGGCCGCGCGCGACCAACTGGCGGAACAAGGTGCGCCATTCGCTCTCGCTGCGCGCCTTGCCGACACCGAACACCGACAGGTGCTGGTGGCCCGGCCCGCGAATCTTCTCGTTGTCGCGACCGAGCAGGATGTCGACCAGGTGACCGACCCCATAGCGCTGGCCGCTGCGGTAGATCGCCGACAGCGCCTGGCGCGCCGGTTCGGTAGCGTCCCAGGTCTGCACGCCGTCGACGCAGTTGTCGCAGTGGCCACAGGGCGCCGGCAGTTCTTCGTCGAAGTAGGCCAGCAGGGTTTGCCGCCGGCAGCGGGTCTCCTCGCACAGGGCGAGCATCGCATCCAGCTTGTGCTGCTCGACGCGCTTGTGACGCTCGTCGCCTTCGGAATTGGCGAGCATCTGCTTGAGGAACACCACGTCCTGCAGCCCGTAGGCCATCCAGGCGTCCGCCGGCAGCCCGTCACGGCCGGCACGACCCGTTTCCTGGTAATAGGATTCCAGCGATTTCGGCAGGTCGAGATGGGCGACGAAACGCACGTTGGGCTTGTCGATGCCCATGCCGAAGGCGATGGTCGCGACCATGATCAGGCCTTCCTCGTTGAGGAAGCGCTTCTGGTGATAGGCACGCAGCTCGCTGGGCAGGCCGGCGTGATACGGCAGCGCCGGGAAACCCTGCTCGGCGAGGAAGGCGGCGACCTCCTCGACCTTCTTGCGCGACAGGCAATAGACGATGCCGGCGTCGCCCTTGCGTTCGGCGAGGAACGCCAGCAATTGCTTGCGTGGCTGCTCCTTGGGGACGATGCGGTAGAAGATGTTCGGCCGGTCGAAGCTCGACAGGTAGCGCTCGGCGTCTTCCAGATGCAGGCGCTGGACGATTTCCTCGCGGGTACGCTTGTCCGCCGTGGCGGTCAGCGCCAGGCGCGGCACGTTGGGGAAGAGTTCGGCGAGTTGCCCCAGTTGCAGGTACTCAGGGCGGAAATCGTGGCCCCACTGCGACACGCAATGCGCCTCGTCGATGCCGAACAGGGCGATGTCGAGCCGTTGCAGGAAGGCCAGCATGCGCGGTTGTACCAGGCGTTCGGGCGCCAGGTAGAGCATCTTGATCTCGCCGCGGCGGATGCGCTCGGCGATCAGGCGCTGCTCGTCGTTGCTCAGCGTCGAGTTCAGCGCCACCGCAGCCACGCCGAGTTCGTCGAGGGTCGCGACCTGGTCGTCCATCAGGGCGATCAGCGGCGAAACGATCACCGCCAGGCCGTCGCGCAACAGCGCCGGCACCTGGTAGCAGAGCGACTTGCCGCCGCCCGTCGGCATCAGCACCAGGGCATCGCCACCTTGCGCCACGCGCTCGATTATCGCCGCCTGATTGCCGCGGAAGGCGTCGTAGCCGAAAACGTCTTTGAGGATGCGCAGGGCCTGGTCGAGCATGCCGGTCTCCGAAGGAAGGCGCGCATTATAAGCGCAAACACTCGGTATACCGGCCGACGCGGGCCTCACGGATGAGCGGTATGCCGTCGATCTCGCCGCGCCCCGCAGTTTTCCTGAGCCTTGCGTACGGGCTTTGCTAGAATCCAGCGCTGATCTCTTCCCCAGGTACCCTACGATGTCCTTCGCCGAGCAACTGTCCCGCCTGCAAGCCTTTCTCGATGCCGACGAACTGCACGAGGAGGCCCTGGACTACGTGGCCGCCCACGGTTACCTGACTGCCCTCTCCATCTGCCCGCAACCGGTTCCGGAGCGCGAGTGGATCGACGCGCTGTTCGCCGAGCCGCCGCACTACCGCAGCGACGCCGAACGCGAGGAAATCGAAAACAGCCTGATCCAGCTAAAGGCGCTGATCGCCCGCCAGTTGGCCAGCGACGAGGACATGGAGCTGCCTTGCGAGCTCGACCTCGGCGAAACCCCCGACGACTCCGACCTGCGCGGCTGGTGCATCGGCTTCATGGAAGGCGTGTTCCTGCGCGAGTCGGTGTGGTTCGAGGACGCCGAAGACGAAGTCAGCGAGCTGCTGCTACCGATCATGGTCGGCTCGGGGCTGTTCGACGAACAACCCGATTTCGCCGAGATCGCCGCCGACCCGGACCTCGCCGACAGCATGGTCGAGCAGATTCCCGAGCTGCTCACCGCGCTTTACCTGCTCTGCCAGGCCCCTGAAGAAAAACCCGCGTTGCTCAAGCCGCGCCACTGAGCCAAGCCCGGGCATGGTCGCTCGCGAATTCACCCCGAGCCGCAATCCCTGGGTGCGCTACGTGCTGCTCGGCACCGGCTGGGCGAGCGTGGCGCTCGGGGTGATCGGCATCTTCCTCCCGGTGCTGCCGACCACGCCGTTCCTGCTGCTGGCCGCGGCCTGCTTCGCGCGCAGTTCGAGGCGCTTCTACGAATGGCTGGTGGATCATCCGCGGCTCGGCCCGTGGATTCGCGACTACCTCGACGGCGAAGGGATCCCACTCAAGGGCAAGGTCTACGCCATCGGCCTGATGTGGGCCAGCATCGCCCTCTCCTGCTACCTGGTGCCGCTGTTCTGGGCCCGCGCCTTCATGCTCACCAGCGCGGTGTGCGTGAGCCTCTACATCCTCAAACAGACAACCCGACCGCCACGCTGACCTTTCAGGGCGCGTGGTTGCGCCGGTAGGTCTCCTCGCCCATCGCTTCGATCTGGCCGTCGATCAGCCGCTCGAACGGGCGCAGCAGGGCGTCGAAGCACGCAGGGGATTCGAGCAGGTTGAGCGCCGCCGCCACGGCCTCGAGGGTCGACAGCGCGCCCGCGGCCGGTGCCTTGCGCAGCCGGTAGCGCGAAGTCATCCCGTCCGGCAGGGCGAGGCGCGGCAGGGCCGCCAGCGCGGGATTCAGATGGAGCAGCTTGCGCGCCTTGCGCCAGGTGCCGTCCGGCACTACCAGCAGCAGTGGACGCGAATCGTCGCGCGCGGTACCGGTGCCCAGCACCTTGGCATCCGCGCCAGGAAACAGCAGGCAGGCTCGGTAGCCGGGATGGTCCAGACGTGCCTGCAGGCCCTCGAAACGCTCGCCGACCAGCAGCTCGGCGTTCTGCAGGCCCAGCGCCGCCAGGCGCGCGGTGTTCAGCGCGTGCCCGGACTCGCTCGGATGCTGCAGCAGCAACACGCGGCAGCGGCTCGGCAAGGACGGAATGAGCGCACACAGGCAGTGGCTCAGCGGGCGGATGCAGCGGGGACAATGCGGTCGGGACATCGGCGTTCTGGCGAGAGTGGAGCGGCGGCGCAGTCTGCCACAGGTGCGCCGCCAGGAGGCCTCAGCGGGCGAAACGCTCGGCCAGACCGTGCAGGTAGCCGGCCATCTGCTCCAGCTCCTGGCAGATCGCCGCGCCCTGTTGTGCATGCTCGGCGCTGTTGTCGGAAAGCTGGGCGATGCGCGTGATCTGCTGGTTGATGTCCTCGATCACCAGCGTTTGCTGCTCAGTGGCAGCCGCCATCTGCTGGCTCATCCCGCTGATCCGGGTCACTGCCTGGCTGATGCCGACCAGCGACTGATGCACGGACTCCACACTGCCCAGACTGTCCCGCGACATCGACTCGCTGCGGCCGACGCTGCTCACCGCGCGATCGGTACCGCTGCGCAGCGTCGCGATCAGCTCGTGGATCTGCTCGGTGGATTGCCGGGTGCGCGCCGCCAGGGCGCGCACCTCGTCGGCGACCACGGCGAAACCGCGCCCTTGCTCGCCAGCCCGCGCCGCCTCGATGGCCGCGTTGAGCGCCAGCAGATTGGTCTGCTCGGCGATGGCAGTGATCACGTCGACCACGCTGCCGATGGCATGCATCGACGACGCAAGCTCGGTCACCGCCTGGCCGATGTCGCTCACCGCGGCGGCCATTTGCTGCATGGTCATGCGACTGTCCCTGGCGAGATTCTGTCCTTCGCCGGCGATACGGTCGGCGTCCTCAGCGGCCCGCGCGGTGTCCTGCACGTTGCGCGAGATTTCCTGGATGGTCGCCGCCATCTGATTGATCGCGGTGGCGGACTGATCGGTCTCGCTGCGCTGCCGCTCCAGCAGTTCGGCACTGGAGCGCGAGGTTTCCGAGGATTGCGCGGCGCGCTGGCGAACCTGCTCGGCGGCATCCTCCAGGCGGCTCAGGGCCGTCTGCAAACGCGCCTCTTGGCTGATCAGCGCCATGTCCAGCTCGGCCTGGGCACCCTGGCCGTCGGAATAGGCGAGCGCCACCAGCGGATCGGTGAAGGCTTTCGGGTGATCGCGCAGGGTTTTCCTGATGTCCTCCTGGCGCGTGAACGACAGCCAGGTCGCCAGGCCGAGCATGCAGGCGGCCACCAGCGCAGTGAACGCCCAGGTGTCGAGGACGCGGTCGAGCCCGATGATCAGCGCCGCGGCGAGAATCAGCGGCCAGGAACGCCGCAGTTCGTGAGTAATGCGCGCCACGTGCGAGCGGGCGGGCTTGCCGGCGCGCAGGCGCGCATAGAGGGCGTCGGCGCGGCGCACCTGCTCGCGGGTCGGCAGCGAGCGCACCGACTCGTAGCCAACCATTTTGCCGTCCTCGTAGATCGGCGTGACGTAGGCGTTGACCCAATAGAAGCTGCCGCTCTTCGAGCGGTTCTTGACCAGCCCCATCCAGGGTTTGCCGCTTTGCAGCGAGGCCCACATAAGGGCGAAGACTTCCGGCGGCATGTCCGGATGGCGCACCAGATTGTGCGGCTGCCCGATCAGCTCCTCGTAGCTGTAGCCACTGACCCGGACGAAAGCATCGTTGCAGTAGGTAATGAGGCTTTGCAGATTGGTGGTGGAGATCAGCCGTTCCTCGCGGGGAAAGGTGATCTCGGTGTCACTGACAGGCAGATTTTGACGCATCGGCGACGTTCCTTCGCAAAGGTTGGAGTTCATTGCAGGACATCCTGTTTCTTTTCATGTCTAGCACAGCCGGGCCGCCTTCCGCCAAACCGGAATGACGAAAATAGCCGAATCGACATCCCATCGCGTAGTGCGGAGCCCCGACGCATTGCGCAAAACCCGCCGCACCTTCGCCCATCGTGGCGGCTACCGGCCACGCTGCCGCGCCGCCGCTGCACGGGATAAGACGTTGGCTATCCTTATACCAATGACGCACTTACCCGGGCCTCGAAACCCCCGGTGACACTAAGCGACGGGCCTGCCCGGCGATCGCCAGGTTAATCTTCGTTTCGTTTCGTCTCGTCGAGTCGCTTCGGCGCCGCCTTCGATTTACGCGAGCGCCGCAGCCGGGTGAGCATCGAGCTTAGCCACCACACTTCCGGGGACGTTACCGCGGTGGCCCCACTGAACGAGTTGGTGCTGAAGTATCGTCGCGAAGGGGGCAGGTCGAGCACTCGGAATGAACCAGTTCAACGCCACCGGGGTCGACCGCTCCGGCGTGCATGACAAGCCGCGGGACCTCGACCCGCCAACGGGTCACTGAAGGAGAAATGCCATGGGCCAGGTACTGGCGTGCATCGATGCCTCTGTTTCGGCACCATCCGTAGTCGATTATGCCGCCTGGGCCGCCCTGCGCATGAGCGCGCCCTTGACCTTCCTGCACGTGCTCGACGAGCAGCGCTACCCGCATGTCGACCTCAACGGCCACATCGGCCGGGGTAGCCGCGAAGAATTGCTCAACGAACTTGCCTCGCTCGACGTCCAGCGCAACCGTCTGGCTTTGGAAGACGGCCGAATACTGCTCGAAGAAGCACGCCAGCGCGCTCACTCCGCGGGAATACCCATCGCCGAAACCCAGCAGCGCCACGGCGATCTGCTGCACAGCCTGGCCGAGCTGCAGGGCGATACGCAGTTGCTGGTGATGGGTCGCCAGGGCGAACGCAGCGGTGGCTGCGAGTTGCAGATCGGCAGCCAGTTGGAGAACGTCATACGCGCCGTGCCGCGCCCGATCCTGGTGGCGCCCATCACCTTTCGCATCCCGCGCCGGCTGATGCTTGCCTTCGACGGCAGCGTCACCACCCGTCAGGCGGTGGAAATGCTGGCCTCCAGCCCCCTCTGCGAAGGCATGCCGATCCATCTGGTGCTAATCGGCGCCGATACCGGCGACAACTGGGCGCCGCTGGACAACGCCGCCGCACGTCTGGCGTCCGCCGGCTATGACGTGCGCCAGGCGATTCGCCACGGCGATGTCGTCTCCACGCTGCTCGCCTATCAGGAAGAGCACAGCATCGACGTGCTGGCGATGGGCGCCTACGGGCATTCGCGCATTCGCCAATTCCTCGTCGGCAGCACCACCGCTGCGCTGCTGCGCGCCAGCAGCGGCGCCCTGCTGATCCTGCGCTGAGGACCGCTGGTTCCGACAACGGCGCGCAACTTCAATCCTGGGTTACCCTTCGGGATGCTGCGACGCGAAGACGCAGTGCCGCGGTCCCCCGTCCCTTGGGAACCACCTTAGCCCAGCCGGCAACCGCCACCTGCGCGTTACCGCCGCAACAGGGAAAGCCCATGAAAATCGCCGTATTCAGCACCCAACCCTACGACCGGCGCTTCCTCGACGAAGCCAATCTGCAGAGCGACCCGAGCAACAGCTTCGAGCTCGTCTATCAGGACGCCAGCCTGTCCGCCAGGACCGTGTCGCTGGCCCTGGGCTGCGAGGCGGTGTGCGTGTTCGTCAACGACGTGCTCGACGCCGAGGTGCTCGAAGCGCTCGCCGGCTATGGCGTACTCGCCGTGCTGCTGCGTTGCGCCGGTTTCAACAACGTCAACCTGCAGGCCGCCCATCGTCTGGGCCTGTTCGTCGCGCGGGTGCCGGCCTACTCGCCTGAAGCCGTCGCCGAACACACCCTGGCGCTGGTGATGACCCTGAACCGGCGCACCCATCGCGCCTACAACCGCGTGCGCGAAGGCAACTTCATGCTCGACGGCCTGCTCGGCATCACCCTGCACGGCAAGACCGTCGGCATTGTCGGCACCGGCAAGATCGGCCTGGCCACCGCGCGCATCTTCAAGGGCCTGGGTTGCCGCGTGCTCGGCTACGACCCCTACCCTTCGCCGGATTTCCAAGGCGTCGGCGAGGTCGCGGCGCTGGACGAACTGCTGGGCGCGTCCGACATCGTTTCGCTGCACTGCCCGCTGATGGACGGCACGCGGCACATGATCAACCGCGAGAGCATCCGGCAGATGAAACGCGGCGCGATGCTGGTGAACACCTCACGCGGTGCGCTGATCGACACGCCGGCGGTGATCGCCGCGCTGAAGTCCAGGCAGCTCGGCTCGCTGGCCATCGACGTCTACGAGCAGGAGGCGCAGCTGTTCTTCCACGACCGCTCCGGCGACATCATCGACGACGACGTCTTCCAGCGCCTGATGACCTTCCCCAACGTGCTGGTCACCGGCCACCAGGGCTTCTTCACCGTGGAAGCGCTGCGCGAGATCTGTGCGGTGACGCTGCACAACCTGAGCTGCCTGCGCGACGGCGTCGCCTGCGCCAACGTCGTCCCTGCGGTGTAAGGATCCTTCCATGTGGCAACAAACCTACGATCCGCTGGGTAGCGCCTACCTGTCCGCGTTGCTGGCCGCCGTACCGATCCTGTTCTTTCTCTTCGCCCTCACCGTACTCAAGCTCAAGGGACTCAACGCCGCGCTGCTGACGCTGGCGATCTCGCTGGTGGCCACGCTGCTGCTGTTCGGCATGCCGCCAGCATCGATCCTCGCCGCCGCCGCGTTCGGCTTCCTCAGCGGGCTGTGGCCGATCGGCTACATCGTGCTGATGGCCGTATGGCTGTACAAACTGGCGGTGAAGAGCGGCAAGTTCGAGGTGATCCGCGGCAGCATCGCGACCATCTCCGAAGACCAGCGCGTCCAGGTGATCCTCATCGCCTTCTGCTTCGGCGCCTTCCTCGAGGGCGCGGCCGGCTTCGGCGTGCCGATCGCGATCTGCGCGGCGCTGCTGGTGGAGCTGGGCTTCAAACCAGTCAAGGCCGCGATGCTCTGCCTGCTGGCCAACGCGGCCTCCGGCGCCTACGGCGCGATCGGCATTCCGGTGCTGGTCGGCGCCCAGCAGGGCGGCGTGGCGCTGGCCGACATGTCGCTGATGATGATCGCGATCATCCAGCTCTCCACGCTGTTCGTGCCGACCCTGCTGATCGCCGTGCTCGACGGCTGGCGCGGCGTGCGCGAGACCTGGCCGGTGCTGCTGCTGATCGGCGCGCTGTTCAGCGCGAGCCAGGCCCTGGTGCTGTACTTCCTTGGCCCGGAGCTGGCCGACATCGTGCCGCCGCTGCTGAGCATGGGCACGCTGGCCGCCTTCATGCAGTTCTGGCGGCCGCGGCATATCTACCGCGAAGACGGCGCGCCGCCGCTGTCCTCGCAGCGCTGGGCGCTATCCGCGGTGATTTCCGCCTGGTCGCCGTTCTACATCCTCACCGCAGTGATCCTGACCTGGAGCCTGCCGCCGTTCAAAGCTCTGTTCGCCCCAGGCGGGCCGCTGGCGGCGACGGTCCTTAAACTGCCGATTCCATTCCTCAATATGCGCATCGAAGAGTTGCCGCCCATCGTCGTGGCCCCCCACGCGCTGCCGGCGGTATGGAACGTCGCCCTGATCAGCGCGCCGGGCACGGCCATCCTCATCGCGGTGATCCTCACCACGCTGTTCTCCTCGCGACTGTCGCTACGCAGCGCCCTGCATCAGCTGGAACAGACCGTCAGCGAGCTGTGGCGGCCGATCTGCATGATCTCGCTGATCATGGCGGTGGCCTACATCGCCAACTTTTCCGGTGCCTCGTCGAGCATCGGCCTGAGCGTCGCCGAGAGCGGCCGGGTGTTCCCGCTGATCGCCCCGGCAATCGGCTGGCTCGGCGTGTTCATCACCGGCTCGGTGGTCAACAGCAACACCCTGTTCGCCCACCTGCAGTCGATCACCGCCGCGCAGATCGGCACCAGCCAGGCGCTGCTGGTGGCGGCCAATACCTGCGGCGGGGTGATGGGCAAGCTGATCTCGCCGCAATCCATCGCCATCGCCGCCGCGGCAGTGGGCCAAGTGGGGGGCGAGTCGCGGATCATGCGCACCGCGCTGGGCTACAGCCTGGCGCTGCTGGGCTACGTATGCGTGTGGACGCTGGTGCTGTCGTTGCTGCTCTGAGAAACCTGAGGCAAGCGGCAGGCCTTAATCAGAGCGGCGCGAACAGCCGCTCAACCATGTGGTCGATGAACACCCGCAGCTTGGGCAAGGCATGCCGACTGCTCGGCCAAAGCAGCCAGAAACGCCCCTCGGTTTCCACATGCTCGTCCAGCACCGAGCGCAACTCTCCGCGTCCCAACTGCTCGCGGACCATGAAGTCCGGCACGCAGGCGATGCCAAGATCCCTGGCAACCACCAGCAGCAGCGCATCCAGGGTGTTGCAAACCATCCGCCTCGACAGCGCTTCCTCGGCGGCGAAGTCGCGCAACGGCCAGCGCTCCAGCTTGCCGCTGGTGGACAGGCGATGGAACAGGCAGGCGTGTTCGACCAGGTCCGCCGGCACGCGCGGCACGCCGGCACGGGCGAAATAGGCCGGCGTGCCGACCAGGGTCATGCGGAACGTGCCGAGCGGCTTCGAGCTGAGTCGTGAATCCTGCAGCTCGCCGGTGCGTACCACGGCGTCAAAGCCTTCGTCGATGACGTCCACCAGGCGGTTGGAGATGTCCACGTCCAGTTCGATCTCTGGGAAGCGCTGCATGAACTCGGCGAGCACCGGCATCACCAGTCCGGCGGCGCGCGGCAGGCTGATGCGCAGCCGGCCACTGGGCACGGAAGTGGCCTGGCCGAGGTCGCGCTCGGCGGCTTCCAGTTCGGCGAGGATGCGCCGGCAACGCTCCAGAAACCCGGCGCCCTCGGCGGTCAGGGTGATGCTGCGGGTACTGCGATGGAACAGGCGTACGCCGAGGCGTTGCTCCAGACGGGCGATGCTCTTGCCCACCGCCGACGACGATACGCCGAGCTGCCGAGCCGATACGGTGAAGCTGCGAGTTTCGGCCACCTGAACGAATACGCCGATACTGCCGAGGTTATCCATCGCTCCCCCGATTACGGACACTGGAGTCCGGTAAAAGCGGAATCTTAGACCATTTTTCCGTGGAAATGGACTGGTTAGGCTTTCCGCCACACTCAATCCGGAGACTTTCCATGACCGACAACACCCTGGCCGCCGGTCGCGACATCGGCGAACGCCTGCCGATAGGAGGCCTGCTCGCGCTCGCCTGCGCCGGCTTCATCACCATCCTCACCGAGGCGCTGCCGGCGGGACTGCTGCCACAACTGAGCGCGGGCCTGGACGTCTCGCCGGCTCTTGTCGGGCAGATGGTCACGCTCTATGCGCTCGGCTCGCTGCTCGCGGCAATCCCGCTGACCATCGCCACGCGGAACTGGCGGCGGCGCCCATTGCTGTTGATCGCCATCGGTGGCTTCGCCCTGGTCAACAGCGTCACTGCCCTCTCCAGCAGCTATGCGCTGACCCTGGTCGCGCGCCTCGTCGCCGGGGTGTTTGCCGGACTGCTGTGGGCGCTGCTTGCCGGCTACGCCAGCCGCATGGTCAGCGAACGACTGAAAGGCCGGGCGATCGCCGTGGCGATGATGGGCACCCCGCTGGCGTTGTCGCTGGGGATTCCCGCCGGCACCTTCCTCGGCGCGACGGTTGGCTGGCGCTACAGCTTCGCGATCATGACCCTGCTGAGCCTGGTGCTACTGGCCTGGGCTCGCTGGAAGCTGCCGGACTTTCCCGGCGAACGCGCGCATCAGCGGCTGTCGTTGATCCGCGTATTCACCTTGCCCGGCATGCGCACGGTGCTGCTGGTGACGCTGGGCTTCGTTCTCGCACACAACATTCTCTATACCTACATCGCTCCCTTTCTGGTTCCGGCCGGCCTGGCGGGCAGCGTCGACCGGGTGCTGCTGAACTTCGGTGCCAGTGCGCTGCTCGGTATCTGGATCGCCGGCGCGCTGATCGATCGCTGGCTACGCGAACTGACCCTGGCAAGCATCCTACTGTTTCTTCTCGCCGCCATCCTGCTGGGCCTGTTCGGCACCTCGCCAATTGCGATCTACGCCAGCGTGGCGGTCTGGGGCCTGGCCTTCGGCGGCACGGCGACGCTCTTCCAGACCGCCTCGGCGAAAACCGCCGGCGCCGCGGCGGATGTCGCCCAGTCGATGATCGTCACGGTATGGAACCTGGCGATCGCCGGCGGCGGCCTGATCGGCGGGTTGCTGCTGGAGAGCGCCGGGGTCGGCGCTTTCCCCTGGACGCTGGGCGCGTTGCTGCTGGCGGCCATGGCGCTGGCGTGGCGCGCCCGCAGGCACGGCTTTCCGCCTTCGCGATGAAGCCCGTTTGCAACACCGGACAGGTATGTTGTCGAATGGCATCGGTAAGGTTCGATGGGTAAAGCATGTATTACGGGGAACGCTTCAATGCCTGGACCCACCTGATCGGCGCCGTCCTGGCCCTGGTCGGCGCGGTCTGGCTACTGATTCTCGCGGGGCACGACGGTGCGCCGCGCAAAGTCGTCGCAGTGGCCATCTACGGCGTCACGCTGGTGCTGCTCTACAGCATTTCCACCGTCTACCACAGCGTGCGTGGGCAGGCGAAGGTGGTGATGCGCAAGCTCGATCACCTGTCGATCTACCTGCTGATCGCCGGCAGCTACACGCCGTTCTGCCTGATCACGCTACAGGGTGCCTGGGGCTGGACGCTGTTCGGCATCGTCTGGGGGCTGGCGTTGGTGGGCATGCTGCAGGAGATCAAGCCGCGCTCCGAGGCGCGCGTGCTGTCCATCGTGATCTACGCGGTGATGGGCTGGATCGTGCTGGTGGCCGTGAAACCGCTGATCGCAGCACTGGGTCGCGAGGGCTTTATCTGGCTGGCCGCCGGCGGGGTGTTCTACACCGTAGGGATCATCTTCTTCGCCTTCGACAGCCGCTTCCGTCACTGGCACGGCATCTGGCACCTGTTCGTCATCGCCGGCAGCCTGCTGCATTTCGTGGCGATCTTCTTCTACGTGCTCTGAGCCGCGCAAGGCGAGCCGGCTTTCCCGGCTCCGGCATCTTTCCTGCAAGGTTCTTCGCGCCCTTGCCGACAGGCCAGGTCGCCCGCACCTCGCTTTTGGCGTACCACGCCCCGGTATCGGCCGCTACAGCCCGCTGCGCTGGCGCAGCGGCACCTCCTTCCGCTAGATGGGACGCTCAATGGCATTCGACTGGGGCTACTTCCTTTCGCTGTTTTCCCTGCCTTCCCTGTGGAAGGCGTGCGCCACGGTGATTCAACTCAGCGTCCTGGCGTGGCTGATCGCACTGCCGCTGGGCTTTCTGCTGGCGGCGGCGCGGCAGTCCGCACTGGTCTGGTTGCGCCTGCCGGCGACGGCTTACGTGTTCTTCTTCCGCAGCCTGCCGTTCCTGATCCTGCTGCTGTTCGTCTACAACCTGCCGCTGCTGTTCCCCGAGGGGCGGGCGGTGTTCGCGACGCCGTTCCTCGCCGGCCTGATTGCTCTGGTGCTCGGCCAGACCGCCTACATGGCCGACGTGCACAGCCGCGCGCTGGCGGATGTGGGCAAGGTCCAGCAGGAAGCTGCCAGCGCCATCGGCCTGAAGCCACTGGCGACGCTGCGCCTGGTGCTGGTGCCGCAGGTGCTGCAGCGCGTGCTGCCGGCGCTGACCGAGCGCTATCTCGCGACGCTGAAGCTGACCTCACTGGTATCGCTGATCGCCCTGAGCGAGCCCTTGTGGATCGGCCAGCAGCTTTACGGCACGAACCATAAGGTGCTGGAGACCCTGGCCGCCGTCGGCCTGTACTACGTGGCGATGGTCGCCGTGCTCGGCTGGCTGCTGGGCCGCCTGGAGTGGCGCCGGCAGTTCGTCGTCTATGAAGCGCCGCTGCTCGATGCGGACCAGGTGCAGACCCTGCGCCGTGGCCTGCCGGCGCTGCACATCCGCGCGGCGGTCAAGGCCGCCGGTTCGCCGGACGCGCTCTGGCTCACACACATCCACAAGAGCTACGGCAGCCATTCGGTGCTCGACGGGGTCAACCTGCGGGTACGCCCCGGCGAGTCGATCGCCCTTCTCGGCCCGCCAGGCTCCGGGCGCAGTTCGCTGCTACGCACGATCAACGGCCTGGAGCGCATCGATCAGGGCGAGATCGTGCTGTTCGGCGAAAGCTACATCCACGCTGGCGACCATATCGGTTCGGCACAGGTCGACCGTGGGCTGCGCCGCATCGGCATGCTGTTCGCCGATATCGGCCTGTTCCCGCACCTCAGCGTGCTCGACAACCTGCTGCTGGTGCCGCGCCTGCAGCGCCGCGACGAGGACCACGCGCTGCGTCGCCAGGCCTACGCCATGCTCGACCGCCTCGGCCTGCTGGCCCATGCCGGGCGCTTCCCGCAGCAGCTCGACCACGCGCAGCAGCAACGTGCGGCGCTGGCCCGCGCGCTGCTGCTCAAACCCGACATCCTACTGTGCGACGACCCCACCGCGCGGCTCGAGGACCCGGTAGCCGCCCGCCAGCTGCTGGACAGCCTGCGCGCACTGACCGAACAACGCCTGAGCGTACTGATCGTCACCGACGACGCGGATTTCGCGCTGACGTGCGAGCGTGTGGTGGTCATGGACAAGGGCCAGATTCGCGTCAATGCCAGCGCGCAAACGCTACGCGAGAGCCGCGACCCGCTGGTACGCAAGGTGCTCGGTCTGGATCGATGCGTGGGGATCGAGTGATTTATAGCGGATGCGCAAACGCCGAAGCGCAGGCTTCGGCGTAGGCTCGGAGGATGCGGCGTGGGCGCCGCGGGACTCAGCGTCGCTGGCGGCGGCGCTCTTCGGCCAGGCGCCGTTGTTCTTCGCTGACCACACGGATCGGCTGCAGGCGGGCGGCGTCATCGGCGCCGAAAAATGCGTTGAGCTGTGCAATCAGACGTTCGAACCAGGTCTTCATACTTCTCTCCTCTTGAGCCTGAGCGGACGGTCGTGCGACCGCCTCGCCAGGAACATAGTCCACCAGCGGGACCGGAAGCCGCAAGGGCACCACCGGTCAGCCGTCGGCTCGTACCCGCCATAATGTGTTACTGGAGTCGTCGGCGACCAGCAGCGAGCCATCCGGCAACACCGCCACGCCGACTGGCCGTCCATGCACTTCACCCTTGGCGGAATCGGAGATGAAGCCGGTCAGGAAATCTTCCGTGGGGCCGCTAGGCTTGCCGTTCTCGAACGGCACGAAAACGACCTTGTAGCCCGACAGCTCGGTGCGGTTCCACGAGCCGTGCTGGCCGATGAAGGCGCCGCCGCGATACTTCTGCGGAAACCCCTGCTGGGTGTAGAACGCCAGCCCGAGCGAGGCGGTGTGTGCGCCCAGCGGCACGTCCGGCACCCGCGTCTTCGCCACCAGGTCCGGGCGCTTGCCGGCCATCCGCGGGTCCTCGTGGGCGCCGAAGTAGGCGTAGGGCCAGCCGTAGAAGGCGCCCTCGCGGACCTCGGTGAGGTAATCCGGGACCAGATCCTCGCCGAGGTTGTCGCGCTCGTTCACCACGGTCCACAGGGTCTGGGTGCCTGGCGCCCAGCCCATGCCGACCGGGTTGCGCAGACCGGAGGCGTAGATGCGCTCGCCGCTGCCGTCGGGGTTAATCTCGAGGACGTTGGCGCGACGCTGCTCTTCCTGCATGCCGTGCTCGCCGAGATTGCTGGCCGAGCCCACCGAGACGTACAGCTTGCTGTTGTCGGCATTGGCCAATAGGTTGCGGGTCCAGTGGTTGTTGTAGCCACCGGCGGGCAGGTCGAGGATCTTCTCGCCCTTGCCGTGGATCTTCTGGTCGCCGGTCTGGTACGGATAGCGCCACAGCGAATCGGTGTTGGCGACATAGAACCAGTTCCCCACCACCTGCATGCCCAGCGGCTGGTTGAGGTTCTCGAGGAAGCTCACGCGCAGCTCCGGCTTGCCGTCGCCATCGCTGTCGCGGAACAGGGTGATGCGGTTGGCGCTGCGGCCGAGATTCTGCGAACCCAGCTTGCCTTCCTGCGCTGCTTCGCCCTTGTCTGCCGCGGACTTCAGCTCCGTGTTGGCTTCGGCCACCAGCACGTCGCCGTTCGGCGTGACATAGATCCAGCGCGGGTTGCGCAACCCGTCGGCGTACTTGCTGACGCTGAAGCCCGGGGGCGCCGTGGGCATCGCGCCGTCCTTCCAGCCGACCACCTTGCTGTAGTTCTTCACCTTGTGCGAGACATCCGGCGCCGGGAGCTCCGCCTCGCTGGCCTGGACACTCGTGGCCACGGCGAGGCTGGCGAACAGCAGACTCGGGCAGCGCACGGAAAGCGGGTTTTGCGAGAGCGGCATGGGGCGGAATCCTTCGACTGAACGGGCAGCTTTAAAGGATCGACCGATGTGTTTTCGCGATAGTTCAGCGCCAAGGGATGAGCAGGCCGTGCGCTTGTAACCGGATCTTCCCGCCTGCCGACCGGCGCGCTTAGCACCCGGTCGGCAGGGGCCGGGGTTCAGCGTGCGGCGCTGGGCAGGGTCGCCGGCAACGCGGCGCGGAGTTCGAGCAAATAGTAGAAGCCCCCGCCCAGGGCGCAGCCGGTGAACCAGGCGAAGTTGGCGATCGGCTGGAACCACGGGACGAAGCTGAAGCACAGGCCGATCAGGCCGGCGGCAAGCAGTGCCTGGACGGCCGTCCAGTTGACGCCATTGCTGTACCAGTAGCGACCGGACGGGGTGTCGTCGAACAGCGCGTCCACGTCGATCTGCTGCTTCTTCACCAGGTAGTAATCCACCAGCAGGATGCCGAACAACGGGCCGATGCAGGCGGCCAGCACGTCCAGGGTGTAGTGGATCACCTCCGGGTTGTTGAACAGGTTCCAGGGGGTGATGAAGACCGAGGCCACCGCGGCCATCATTCCGCCCGCGCGCCAGCTGATCTTGCTCGGGGCCAGGTTGGCGAAATCGAACGCCGGCGACACCAAGTTGGCGACGATGTTGATGCCGATGGTGGCGGTGACGAAGGTGAAGGCACCCAGCAGCACCGCCGTGGTGTTGTCGATCCGCGCCACGGTGGCGATCGGGTCGTGGATCATCTCGCCGAAGATCGGCAGCGTGCCGGAAACGATCACCACGGTAACCAGCGAGAAGGCCAGGAAGTTGACCGGCAGGCCCCAGAAGTTGCCGCGCCGCACGTCGTGCATGCTTCGGCAGTAACGGCTGAAGTCACCGAAATTCAGCGTCGGCCCGGAAAAGTACGAAACCACCAGGGCGATCGCCATCACCACCTGGCTGAACGCCGCCCAGCCGGACAGCTCTTTCTCCGCCAGGGTGAAGCTGATGTTGTCCCAGCCGGCGCGCCAGACAATCCATGCCGCCAGCAGGAACATCACCGCGTACACCGCCGGACCGGCCCAGTCGATGAAGCGTCGGATCGATTCCATGCCGGCCCAGAAGACCACCGCCTGCACCACCCACAGCACCAGAAAACCACCCCAGCCGAGGTAGGAAAGCCCGGCGAAATGGACGTCCTGGTAAACCGCCAGTTCAGGAAAGAAGCGCAGCACCACGATGATCAGCGCGCTGGACGCCAGGTAGGTCTGGATGCCATACCAGGCGACCGCGATCAGGCCGCGGATCACCGCCGGAATGTTCGCCCCGAACACCCCGAAGGCCAGTCGGCAGATCACCGGATACGGCACCGCGGCCTGCTGGCTGGGCTTGGCGACCAGATTGGCGATCACCTGAATGATGCAGATGCCGACGATTAGGGCGATCAGCACCTGCCAACTGGCCAGACCCAGGGCGAACAGGCTGGCGGCGAAGACGTAACCGCCGACGCTGTGCACGTCGCTCATCCAGAAGGCGAAGATGTTGTACCAGGTCCACTTCTGCGGCAGCGGACCGAGGTCCTCGTTGTACAGGCGCGGGCTGTAGCCCGCCGGGCGTTGTTCACTCATCGTACATTTCTCCCTGGCTTGGGGCCTGCCTGCACCAACTTCGCGTACGAGACTCGGCATGTTTTGTATACGATTAAGTATTCATGATCTGTGCCAGCCCGCCTTCAGGATCGACAAAAACCGGTCGAACAGTTATCCATCAACCACTTGCATGAACAATGCTGACCCTTGGTCAACGAATGGACTTCACGTAGAAGGCCCAGTCACGGTGCGCTTGCTTCCTTTGGGTGCATAACTGGGCAGATCGGTGACGACTGCGACAAGCCGCTGGATAGCCTGGCGAGAATCACCTATAGTTTGTATACGATTACGCATCCACAGCTTATAGAGTCCAGCATGAGCGAGCCGGCGAAACAGCACCTGTTCTCCAGCACCCTTGCCGCTGCCGATGGCAGCCGCGACGAGCAGATCTATCAGGAAATACTCGAAGCGATCGTCGAGCACCGGCTCAAGCCCGGCACCCGGCTGCCTGAGGATTCCCTTGCCGAGGTCTTCGGTATCAGCCGCACCGGCATCCGCAAGGTGCTGCAGCGGCTAGCCCTGGAGCGCCTGGTGAGCATCCGCGCGAACAAGGGCGCGCAGGTGGCGCAGCCGACCACCAAGGAAGCCCAGGACGTGCTCGCGGCACGCCAGTTGATCGAACCGGCATTGATGCCGGTGATCGCCGCCAACCTGCGTCCGGGCGCTTTGGCGCCGCTGCGGGCGCTTTGCTTGCGGGAGCGCGAGGCGCAGCAGGCGGGCCGGCAGAGCGAGGCGATCCAGCTGTCCGCGCGCTTCCACGTGCAACTCGGCGCGCTGGCCGACAACCAGGTGCTGACCGAGCAGATCGCCCAGCTGACTACCCGTTCCTCGCTGGTGATCGCGGTCTACGGCTCGCGCCACAGCGTTGGCTGCGACTGCGGCGAACATGGCGAGCTGCTGGAGCTGCTGGAGGCCGGTCGCGGGGACGACGCGGCCGCGTGGATGGCTGAACATCTGCGGCGCATCCGCGAGAGCCTGAAGGTCGACAGCCAGCAGGACGCCGAGCCGGACTTCCATTCCATCTTCAAACGCAGCTGAGTAGTCCCGATGCGCATTCAGGTGATCAACCCGAATACCAGCCAGCCGATGACGCGCAAGATCGGCCTCGCCGCGCAGGCGGTGGCCAGGCCGGACAGCGAAATCCTCGCCTGCTGCCCGGAGCACGGGCCGCTGACCATCGAAGGACACTTCGACGAGGCGATCGCCGCGGTAGGCGTCCTCGAGGAAATGCGCAAGGGTGTAGCCGCGGGCGTCGACGCCCACGTCATTGCCTGCTTCGGCGACCCCGGCCTGCTCGCCGCCCGCGAACTGGCCAGCGGCCCGGTGATCGGCATCGCCGAGGCCGCGTTCCATCTCGCCAGCCTGATTGCCACGCGCTTCGCCGTGGTCACCACCCTCGGCCGCACCCGGATCATCGCCGAGCATCTGTTGCAGCGATACGGATTCGGCGACCTATGCACCTCGGTGAACTGCATCGAGATGCCGGTGGAAGCGCTGGAGCAGAGCGATGCGACGATCATCGAGCGAATCGCCGAAGAAGGTCGCCGCGCACGCGACGAGGAAGGTGCCGGCGCCATCGTGCTGGGCTGTGGCGGCATGGCCGACCTGCGCCATGCGCTCAGCGAAGCCATCGGCCTGCCGGTGGTCGAGGGGGTCGCCGCTGCGGTGAAACTGGCCGAGTCACTGGTCGAGTTGGGCCTGGGCACCAGCAAGCACGGCGACCTTGCCTATCCCCTGGGCAAGCGCTTCAGCGGGCGTTACGCGCACCTGAGCCGCTGAGCGCGCTCACTGCACTTCGAGCCGCTCGGCCAGCCAGGGCAGTACCGCTTCGCAGGGCAGTTCGATCTTCGCGCTGAGCAACTCGTCGGCGCGGGTCCTGCCCAGGTTCACCGCGACCAGCGGCTTGCCCCGGCGGACGATTTCCCGGCACAGCCGAAAGCTCGAATAGGTCATCAGCGAGGAACCGACCACCAGCATGCCGGCGGCGCGCTGCACAGCGTCCCAGGCTGCCTGCGCGGTAGCCGGCGCGACGTTGTCGCCGAAGAACACCACGTCGGGCTTGAGCCGGTCGCCGCCGCATGCCGGGCACAGCGGTGCCCGGAAGTCGGCCAGGTGATCCTCGGCCAGCAGCGTATCGCCGTCCGGTGCCTGCACGGCGTCGACCTCCCGCAGGTGGGGATTCAGCGTTTCCAGTTGCACCTGCACCCGGTCGCGGCGCAGCCGCTCGCCGCAATCCAGGCACACCACCCAGGCCAGGTTGCCGTGCAACTCGATGAGCTGGCGATGCCCCGCCGCCTCGTGCAGGCCATCGACGTTCTGGGTGATCAGCCCGTCGATGCGCCCGCCGCGTTCCAGGGCGAACAGCGCGCGGTGCGTGGCATTCGGTTCGGCACGCCGCACCCGCGGCCAGCCGAGCATCGCCCGCGCCCAGTAGCGCCGCCGTCCCGCCGCCGAAGTGACGAATTCCTGATGCATCATCGGCGCGCTGCCTCGCCGCACGCCCTCCGCGTCGCGGTAGTCGGGGATGCCCGACGCGACGCTGATCCCGGCGCCGGTGACGACCAGCAAGGGGGTTTCGGCGAGCAGGTCGCCGAGCGCATTCAGTGCCTCATCGGCATGCAGTCGGGCCGTCGGCTGATCCATGCTCAGGCCGCCGTGCTGCAGGCGATGTCGAGGCCAGCCGAGGTCGCTGCCGCGGCGCCCTCCTGCAGCGCCACCCAGGCCCGCAGGTTCGGCCCGAGCATGTCCCTGCGCCACATCAGCCAGGTGCTGGAGGTGTCGAAGGGCGCCTCCAGGGCATGCACGTCGACGCCCTCGCGGCCGGGCATGCTGTCGAGCATCGAGCGCGACATCATCGCCACGCCGCCGCCGGCGATCACGCAGGCCAGCATGCTGTGGTAGGACTCGATCTCCATCACCCGGCCCATCGGCGCGCGCGAGGCCGCGTACCAGCCCTCCAGACGCCGGCGATAGGCACAGCGCGAACGGAAGGTGTACACCGCCTCCCCCGCCACGTCGCGGGCGCAGCGTACCGGCGCATGGCCGGCGGCGGTCACCAGCACCATCTGCTCCTGCAGCAGCTCGATCCCGTCGAGCTCGCTGTAGTCCAGCGGCCCGTCGACCAGCGCGGCGCCGAGACGACCGTCGATCAGGCCCTCGACCAGATCGCCGCTGGGCATGGTCTGAACCTGCAGGTTCACCTCGGGATAGGCACGGTGGTAGCGCGCGAGCATCGCCGGCAGATGGATCGCCGCGGTGCTGTACATCGAGCCGATGACGAAATCGCCGCAGGGCTCGCCGCCACGCAGCGCCGCCTCCGCCTCGGCGTGCAGCGCGAACAGGCGTTCGGCGTAGCTCTGCAGGATCTTCCCCGGCCCCGACAGTTGCAGGCGCTGGCGCTCGCGCAGGAAAAGCTCGACGCCCAGCGAATCCTCCAGCTGACGCAGCCGGGTGGAGAGATTCGAGGGCACGCGGTTCATCCGCAACGCCGCCTTGGCGATGGAGCCTTCTTCGGCCACCGCCTGGAAAATACGCAATTGACTCAGTTCCATGAAGGTCACTCCCGACAAGCCGTTCTCAAATCATGAACAAGTGATTCTCTATTATTCGTTTTTTATGAAGATGTCAAAGCCCTATGATCGAATCCAGAAACCTGAACTGGAGCCGCACATGCCCCCTCTCGTCCGCATCCTCGCCAGCGTGCTGGCACTCATCGTGGCCATGGGCGTCGGTCGTTTCGCGCTCACACCACAGCTCCCGCACCTGATCGCCGAAGGCCAGGTCGACCTCACCGGCGCCGGGCTGATCGCCGCCGCCAACTACCTCGGCTACCTGGTCGGCGCGCTCGACGCCCTCTACGCCGCCTCACCGCGCCGCGCCAGGCAGCGCCTGATCGGCGGGCTCTGGGCCTGCGTCGCCATCACCCTGATGTCGGCCCTCGGCCATGGCCTCTGGGCCCACGCGATCCTGCGTTTCGCTGCCGGCGTCGCCAGCGCCTGGGTACTGGTGGTGCTCACCTCCGCCGCCAGCCAGCTCGCCGTGCAGGCCGGCAAGGCGAACTGGGGCGGGCTGATCTTCACCGGGCCGAGCATCGGCGTGCTGCTCACCGGGCTGGTGGCGCTGGGCATGAACCTGCACGGGCAGAATTCGTCGGCGCTGTGGCTGGCCTACGGCGTCATCGCCCTGGTGCTGGCCGCCATCGCCCAGCCGCTGATACCGATGCCGCAAATCCCGCCGCCGATACCGGCTGGCTCGGACGGCAAGCGCCATCGCGCGTTCTATGCCCTGCTCGGCGCCTACACGCTGGTCGGTGCCGGCTACATCATTCCGGCGACCTTCCTCTCGCAGATGGCCGCCAGCCGCTTCCACGGGCAATGGCAGGCCGACCTGTTCTGGCCGGCCTTCGGACTGATCGCCACCGTCGGCGTGCTGCTGGTCGCCTTCCGCAAACCGACACCGGGCGGCACCGGGCGCTGGCTGATCGGCGCGCTCTGGTTGCAGGCGGCGGGCGTGCTCGCTTGCCTGTTCCCCGGCATGAGCGGCCTGGCGCTGGGCGTGGTCTTGTGCGGTGGTCCGTTCCTCGCCGGGATGCTGCTGGTAATGCAGTACGCCCGCGAACTCGACCCGCACGGCCATGCGCGCAACGTCGGCATCCTCACCGCCGGCTTTGCCGTCGGGCAGTTGAGCGGTCCGCTGATCGCGGCGTTAAGCAGCCACTTCAGTGGCGGCCTGCAGGCGGCGCTGGGCGTGGCCTGCGCGGCGATGGTGATGGCTGGCCTGCTGATGCTGCCGCCGGTGCGCGAACAGCGCCGGCTGGGCCAGTTGGCGACGCAGCGCTGATTCCGGCGCGACCTGCTCAGTGCGCCGCGAGCGCCTTGCGCCGGTAGGGGAAGACGTCGATCACCTTGCCCTCGCGGATGGCGTTTTGCAGGCTTTTCCAGTAGTCGGCGTCGTAGAGGTCGCCGTGCAGCTTGGCGAACAGCCGGCGCTGGACCAGGTCGACGAACAGGAAGCGAGGAAACTCCTCGGGAAAGACGTCGTGCGGGCCTACCGAATACCAGGGCTCGGCGGACATCTCGTCCTCCGGATAACGCGGCGGCGGGATATGGCGGAAATTCACCTCGGTGAGGAAGCTGATCTCGTCGTAGTCGTAGAACACCACCCGACCGTGGCGAGTGACGCCGAAGTTCTTCAGCAGCATGTCGCCGGGGAAGATGTTCGCCGCCGCCAGCTGCTTGATCGCCAGCCCGTAGTCCTCCAGCGCGTGCAGCACCTGCGCCTCGCTGGCGTTTTCCAGGTAGAGGTTCAACGGGATCATCCGTCGCTCGGTCCAGCAATGGCGCACCAGCACCGTATCGCCCTGCACCTCGACGGTGGACGGCGCCACTTCGAGCAGCTCGGCCAGGCATTCGGGCTCGAACTTGGAGAGCGGGAAGCGGAAATCGGAGAACTCCTGGGTATCGGCCATCCGCCCAACCCGGTCGACGCTCTTCACCAGCCGGTACTTCTCGATCACCGTGGCGTGGTCGACGCTCTTGGACGGCGAGAAACGATCCTTGATGATCTTGAACACGGTGTTGAAGCCCGGCAGGGTGAACACGCTCATCACCATGCCGCGCACGCCCGGCGCCATCACGAAGCGGTCGTCGGTGGTCGCCAGATGGTCGATCAGGGCGCGATAGAACTCGGACTTGCCGTGCTTGTAGAAGCCGATCGAGGTGTACAGCTCGGCGACGTGCTTGCCCGGCAGAATACGCTTGAGGAAGCCGACGAACTCCGCCGGGATCGCCACGTCGACCATGAAATAGGTACGGGTGAAGGAGAAGATGATCGAGACTTCCGCCTCGTCGGTGATCAGCACGTCGGCCTGGATGCCCTGCCCTTCCCGGTTGAGCAGCGGGATCACCAGCGGCCACTGCTCGTCGCGGGTGTAGAGGCGCCCGACCAGATAGGCACCCTTGTTGCGGTAGAGCACCGAGGAGAACAGCTCCACGGTCAGCGCCGGGTCCTTGCACACCCAGTCCGGCAGCGACGCGCGCAGCTGCGCCTCCATGCGCTGCAGATCGCCGGCCGGGTCGGCGTAGGGCACGTCGAACGCGTAATCGGCGAACAGCTGGGCGAGCATCTCGTCCAGCTTGCCGTGCGGCCGATAGGTGCGCGTCTGCACCGCGCGCTCCTGGCCGCGCAGCGAGGGGCGCGTAGTTTGGACGAACATGGTGCCGTCGCTGATGCAGTCATGGCTGAACAGGTTGCAGAAGATCGAGTTGAACCAGGTTTCCGCCAGTTCGTCGTCGAAGCGCAGGTTGATCAGCGCAATGTAGGCGCTCTTCACAAGCGGCCAGGCCTGCACGTCCAGCAGCACCTGCGCATCGAACGCCTGCGGCAGGCGTTGCGCCGTTTCGGCAACCTTTTCCTCGTACAGCGCGATCCGCGCCGCCGAGGCGCGCTGCGCCTCCTGCCACTGCGCCTGCTCGAAACGCGCGCGGGCGCCGTCGGTGATCTGGCGGAAGTGCTCACGGTAATCATCGAAGCCGTCGAGGATCGCGCGGGCGATATCGGCGGCCGGCCATTGCTGCGCCATGGGAAGTCCCTGCGGTGGAAGGTCGTGCCGAGCTTAGCCAGCGGCGGGGGGAAGCGAAAGCCGCGGGGGTGACCGGAGTGGCGAGCGCCAGGGCCGGGACAGACCCGCAAAGTCCAATGCGCCGACTCCGAGGGCGGGCGTCGAGGGCATTGGTGCTACGCGCATCGAACAGACCGCCATAGCCGGAAAAAAGCCAAAGGAACGGCTCAGTTGACCAGGGCCACGGCCTTGATCTGCGCGTATACCCGCATGCCCCCGCGCAACTCCAGCTCGACTGCGGAACGCCGGGTGATGCGTGAGAGCAGCACCGCGCCGCCGAGGTCGATGCGCACCAGGCTTTGCGCGCTGTCCGGCTCGTGGAGCACGTCCAGCACCTGCCCTTGCAACTGGTTGAGGATGCTGCTGCGCTGCGGTTTCTCCAGCGCCAGGCTGACGTCGCGCGCCTGGATGCCGACACGCACCGCCCGGCCGGCCGGCAGCTCGGTCAGCGGCAACGCCAGGCGCCCGCCCGGCACCCGCACGTAGCTGAGCTGGAAGGCCTCGTCATGCGCTTCGATTTGCCCTTCCAGCGCGGTTTCCGCCTCGTCCAGATGCGCCAGCGGCAGTTCGGCGCTGGTCAGCACCTGGTTCAGCGGGCCGACGGCGCGCACCTCGCCGCCCTCCAGATAGAGCATGTGGTCGGCCAGGCGGGTGACTTCGGCCAGCGAGTGGCTGACGTAGAGCATCGGGATGCCCAGCTCGGCATGCAGGCGCGCCAGGTACGGCAGCACTTCCTGCTTGCGCCGCTGGTCCAGCGCGGCCAGCGGCTCGTCGAGCAGCAGCAGGCGCGGGCTGGTGGCCAGCGCACGGGCGATGCCGACGCGCTGCCGCTCGCCACCCGACAGGCGCTGCGGCGAACGCTCGAGCAGGTGGCCGATGCCGAGCATTTCGACCGCCTGCTCCAGGGAAATCCGCCGCTCGCTCGCCGCGATGCGGCGCTGGCCGTACTCCAGGTTGCCCCGCACGCTGAGGTGCGGGAACAGGCTGGCCTCCTGGAACACGTAGCCCAGCGGGCGCTTGTGCGGCGGCACGAACAGCCCGCGCGACTCGTCCTGCCAGGCCTCGCCGGCGACCGTCACCCGCCCGCCGCGCGCCCGCTCCAGCCCGGCGATGCAACGCAGCAAGGTGGTCTTGCCGGAGCCGGAATGACCGAAGATCGCCGTCACCCCGGAGACCGGCAGGCGTGCCTCGACGCGCAGGCCGAAGTCCGCCCAGCCGTGCTGCAGGTCCAGTTCGATGCAGGCGGAATTGTTCATCTCAGACCATCCGCTGACGGGAGTTGAAGGTGTAGAGCGCCAGCAGCACGAGGAAGCTGAACACCAGCATGCCGCCGGCCAGCCAATGCGCCTCGGCGTATTCCAGCGCCTCGACGTGATCGTAGATCTGCACGGAAACCACCCGCGTGCGTTCGGGGATGTTGCCGCCGATCATCAGCACCACGCCGAATTCGCCGACGGTGTGGGCGAAGCCGAGGATCGCGGCGGTGATGAAGCCGGGACGCGCCAGCGGCAACACCACGCTGAAGAAGGTGTCCAGCGGCGACGCGCGCAGGGTCGCGGCGACTTCCAGCGGGCGCCTGCCGATGGCCTCGAACGCCTGCTGCAACGGCTGCACCACGAACGGCATCGAATAGAACACCGAGCCGACCACCAGCCCGGCGAAGGTGAACGGCAGCAGGCCGAGGCCGAGCCATTGCGTCAACGCCCCCAGCGGCCCGCGCGGGCCGAGAGCGATGAGCAGGTAGAAACCGAGCACCGAGGGCGGCAGCACCAGCGGCAGCGCCACCAGCGCGCCGAACAAGCCGCGCAGCCGCGAACGCGTGGTCGCCAGCCACCAGGCGATAGGCGTGCCGACGAGCATCAGGATCATCGTGGTCAGCCCGGCCAGCTCGATGGTCAGGCGTACAGCGGAAAGATCGACGGCTGAAGGCAAGCGGCGGACTCCTTGGCGCTACTCGGGAAAAGGCCTCCGGCGCAGGCGGGGCGGCGCCGGATCGTGCAGCGGGGAAACTTACAGGGTGTAGCCGTAGGAGCGAATGATGGCCGCGGCCTTCTCACCCTTCAGGTAATCGACCAGCGCCCTGGCGGGCGGGTTGTCCTTGCCCTTGGCGAGGATCTGCGCGTCCTGGCGGATCGGCGAATAGTACTCGGCGGGCACCTGCCAGGCCGAGCCGCTGACCAGCTTGCCGTCCTCGGTGACCTGGGACAGCGCGACGAAGCCCAGTTCGGCATTCTCGGTGGCGACGAACTGATAGGCCTGGGTGATGTTCTCGCCGGTGACGATGCGGCTCTCGACCTTCCCGGTCAGGCCCAGCTTGTCCAGGGTCTGCATGGCGGCGGCGCCATAAGGCGCGGCTTTCGGGCTGGCGATGGACAGGTGCTTGAAGTCGCCCCTGGCCAGCACCTCGCCCTTGGCGTCGACGTAGCCGGGTTTGGCCGACCACAGCACCAGCTTGCCGATGGCGTAGGTGAAACGGCTGCCCGCGACGGCGGCCTTCTCGCTTTCCAGCTTGGCCGGTGTGCTGTCGTCCGCCGAGAGGAACACCTCGAACGGCGCGCCGTTGGTGATCTGCGCGTAAAACTTGCCGGTCGCGCCGAAGGTCAGCACGGCCTGGTTGCCGGTGTCCTTCTCGAACTGCTCGGCAATCTTCTTCATCGGCTCGGTGAAGTTGGCGGCCACCGCCACCTGAACCTGCCCGGCATCGGCGAGGGTCGAGAACAGCGCCAGGGCAGCGGCGGCGAACACGGTCTTACGGGCTTTCATGGTGACGCTCCTTGGGTGGGATCAATCGTAAACGGCGAGGATGACGCTGGAAGCCTTGAACAACGCACACGCCTGCTGGCCGACGGCGAGGCCGAGGGTTTCGCAGCTGCCGTGGGTGACCACCGAAGTGACGCTGCGGCCGGACGGCAGCAGCAGGCAGACCTGGTCGTTCACCGAGCCGGCCTGGATCTCGACGATCTCGCCCCACAGCTGGTTGCGCGCGGTAAGTTGCAGTTCGCGGTCGGTGCTGAGCAGTACCGACGAGGACTTGATGAAGGCGAAGACCTCCTTGCCGATCGTCAGGCCGAGGCTTTCCGCGCTGGACTTGGTGATCACCGCGATCAGCTCGCTTTGCGCATCCAGGCGCAGGCGCACTTCGTAATCGACGCCGCCGTCGCGCAGCCCGGTGATCGGCCCGGAGAACTGGTTGCGCGCACTGGTCTTCATCGAGAGCCGATGCATGAGACTCTGGAACTCCTGGACATCGGCTGCTCCGACTTCCCCCAGGCGCGCGCTGAGCCGGTCGAGCGCGAGCTGGTATTCGATCTCCAGCGCCCGGTACATGGCGACGATGCTGCGCCCGTAGTCGGTGAGCTGGGTACCGCCGCCCTGGCGCCCGCCGGTGACACGCACCACCAGCGGTTGCGGCGCCATGTTGTTCATCGCGTCCACTGCGTCCCAGGCCGCCTTGTAGGACAGCGGCACGGCTTTCGCCGCCTGGCTGATGGAGCCGAGCAGGCCGATCTGCTCGAGCAGGCGGATGCGCGTGTCGGACAGCGACGTGCCGACCGCGCTCTCCAGGGAAAGCCTGCCGATGAAACGCTGCGGGACATTGGTCATGGGCGAAATCCTCTGTATAGATTTGCATATAGCGATAAGCGTGCCAGATCGCCGCGCCGCTATGGTTGCCTCTATATCGAAGTGTTTTCTAGAGTCGGCACCGGCGGGTCGGGTTCTCGATCCGGATTATTTATGTAGCAAACAATACAACGTCGTTAATGCGACAAGGGAGAGCAGCATGCAGATAAGTGCGCGCAATCGTCTGTCAGGGAAGGTTCTGCAATGCCATACCGGCGCGGTCAACGCCGAGGTGGAGATCGATCTGGGCGACAACGATCGCCTGGTGGCCATCGTCACCATGGACAGCCTGCGCGAGATGCAGCTGGCCGCCGGCGTCGAAGTGGTCGCCCTGGTCAAGGCGCCCTGGGTGATGCTGATGACCGGCAGCGACGACTTCCAGTTGTCCGCCCGCAACCAGTTGAGCGGCACGGTGGAAAGCATCGAAACCGGCGCGGTGAACGCCGAAGTCACCCTGCACCTGGCGGGTGGTGCGCAACTCACCGCCATCGTCACCCGCGAAGCCGTGGCCGAGCTGGGCCTGGCGCCCGGCAAAAGCGCTACCGCGCTAATCAAGGCGTCGCACATCATCCTCGGCCGCAAGAAGTCCTGATCGAAACGGGGGCGCCGCCTGGCGCCCCTGACCGCAGCGGTCAGCCGGCGCTCTTCGGCTGCCGGAAAACGAACAGCAGCCCCGCGACGATCAGCCCCATCCCCGCCAGGCTCAGCGGCGCAAGGCGATTGCCGAACACCAGATAGTCGAGCAACGCGGTCACCGCCGGCACCAGGTAGAACAGGCTGGTGACGTTGACCAGATTGCCGCGCGCGATCAGCCGGTACAGCAGCAGCGTGGCCAGTACCGAAATCAGCAACCCCATCCACAGCACCGACACCCAGAACTCCAGGCCCGCTTCGATCTCGAACGGCTGGAACGGCACGAACGCCGCGCACAGCAGCGTGCCCGCCAGGTACTGCAGCGGTAGGCTGCCGAGCGGGTTGTCACGCATTCGCTTCTGCATGATCGAACCGCCGGTCATGCTCGCCAGCGCCAGCAGGCCGCACGACGTGCCCGCCCATGAGAGGCCGGCCAGGCCGATGTTCTGGTAGACCACCAGCACCAGCCCGAGCAGGCCGAGGCACAGGCCGAACAGCCGGCTCGGCGAGAGGCGCTTCTCCAGCAGCGCCGCGGTGAGGATCGGCTGGACGCCGAGCAGCGTCGCCATCACGCCGGGCGTCACCTGCAGGTCCAGCGCCAGCAGGTAGAAGATCTGATAGGCGCCGAGCAGCACCAGCCCGGTCGCCACCGCGTACCCGCGTGCCGCCCTGGTGGTCGGCAGGCGCAACGGCAAGGCCCGCGCGAGGATTGCCAGCGCCAGCAAGGCGATGGCGAAGCGCACCAGCAGGAAGGCGAACGGCGAGGCATGCGCCAGGCCCCATTTGGAGACGATGGCGCCGCTGCTCCAGAGCAGCACGAAGAGGCTCGTCGACGCGCACGCGACGAGATTGTTACGGGTGAAGAACTGCATGTTGCCACCTGTGAACTAGGCAAGGGGGACCGCGCCAGCGGCGTGGGAGTGCAGGAAACGGGAAGCCGGCGAACCGGCGTGGCTCAGGCCAGGGGCGGCGGCGGAGCCAGGCAGCCCGCGGGCGGGCTCACAGGTGGCGGGGTGAGGGATGCGGCGACCGCACGGGCACGCGGCGCTACGTTCAGGGCGAACGAAGGAGCGAAAAGGCGGGCCGAAGCAGTCATGATCGATCTCGAACCGGGTCGGGAAGAGTCCCGACTATAACCACGAAGCGGCGACGAACGAAAGGCCGGACCCGCAGGGCGAGTCCGGCGCCGGTACTACTGCTGCAGTTCCTGCTCGCTGAACAGGCCGTCGAACAGCATGCTCGACAGGTAACGCTCGCCGGAGTCCGGCAGGATCACCACGATCGTCTTGCCCTGCATCTCCGGGTGTTCGGCCAGGCGCACCGCGGCGGCCATCGCCGCGCCGCAGGAAATCCCGCAGAGAATCCCCTCCTCGCGCATCAGGCGCAGGGCCATCGTCTTGGCCTCCTCGTCGCCCACCTGCTCGACACGGTCGACGATGGACAGGTCGAGGTTCTTCGGCACGAAGCCGGCGCCGATGCCCTGGATCTTGTGCGGCGCAGGCTTGATCTCTTCCCCGGCCAGCGCCTGGCTGATCACCGGCGAACCGATCGGCTCCACCGCGACGGAAAGGATCTTCTTGCCCTTGTTCAGCTTGATGAAGCGGGACACGCCGGTGATGGTGCCGCCGGTGCCGACGCCGGCCACCAGCACGTCGATGCTGCCCTCGGTGTCGTTCCAGATTTCCGGGCCGGTGGTCTTCTCATGGATCGCCGGGTTGGCCGGGTTCTCGAACTGCTGCAGCAGCAAGTATTCGCCGGGGTTGGAGGCGGCGATCTCGCCAGCCTTGTCGATCGCACCCTTCATGCCCTTGGCCGGCTCGGTAAGGACCAGCTCGGCGCCGAGCGCCTTGAGTACCTTGCGCCGTTCCAGGCTCATCGACGCCGGCATGGTCAGGATCAGCTTGTAGCCACGCGCCGCGGCAACGAACGCCAGCCCGATGCCGGTGTTGCCGGAGGTCGGCTCGACGATGGTCATGCCCGGCTTCAGGCGCCCGGATTCCTCGGCGTCCCAGACCATGTTCGCGCCGATCCGGCACTTCACCGAATAGGCCGGATTGCGCCCCTCGATCTTGGCCAGCAGGGTGACGCCTTTCGGCCCCAGGCGATTGATCATCACCAGCGGCGTATTGCCGATGGCCTGTGCGTTGTCAGCGTAGATGCGGCTCATGGAGGCCCCCGCGGCAAGTGGCTTGTGAAAGCGCACAAGCCTATTCCCCAAGGGGTTTCTCGTCCAGCGAACTCCCCGGCGCCCAAGGCTGTCCATCGACCGACGCCCACCCGGAAATGGAACCCTCATGAAACGTCGCTACAGCCTGCCGTTATGGATCGTGCTGGCCATCGTCCTCTTGCTGCTGATCGTTCAACTGGCGCTGCCCTACGTGGTACGCGACTACCTGAACGACAAGCTCGCCGACATGGGCGAATACCGCGGGCAGATCGCCGACGTCGACCTCGCCTGGTGGCGGGGCGCCTACCGCATCAACGGGCTGGTGATCGAGAAGACCGGCGGTGACGTTCCGGTTCCGCTGCTGGAAGCGCCGCTGATCGACCTCTCGGTGAGCTGGCATTCGCTGTGGTACGACCATGCGGTGGTGGCCCAGGTCATCTTCCAGTCGCCCAAGCTCAACTTCGTCGACAGCGAGGACCCGAAACAGGACCAGACCGGTGAGGGCGTCGACTGGCGCAATCAACTGGAGCAACTGCTGCCGATCACCCTCAACGAGGTCCGCGTGGTCGACGGACGCCTGGCGTTCCGCAACTTCCAGTCGCAGCCGCCGGTGGACGTGTTCGCCAGCAACGTCGACGCCAGCGTCTACAACCTCACCAACACCGCCAGCGCCGATGGCACACGGGTCGCCACCTTCAAGGGGCATGCCGCGCTGTTCGGCCAGGCACCGCTCGAGGCCAGCGCCAGCTTCGACCCCTTCACCAATTTCGAGGATTTCCAGCTGCGCCTGCGCATGACCGACCTGGAACTCAAGCGGCTCAACGACTTCTCCCGCGCCTACGGCAAGTTCGACTTCGCCGGAGGCACCGGCGACCTGGTGATCGAGGCCGAGGCGCAGAACGCCCAGCTCAGCGGCTACATCAAGCCGCTGCTGCGCGACGTCGACGTCTTCAACTGGAAGCAGGATGTCGAGAACCGCGAGAAGGGCTTCTTTCAGGGTCTCTGGGAAGCGGTGGTCGGCGGCGGCCAGACGGTGCTGAAGAACCAGAGCAAGGACCAGTTCGCCACCCGCATCGACCTGTCCGGCAGCATGAAGAGCGACAGCCACGTCAACCCGTTCCAGGCCTTCGTGGCGATCCTGCGCAACGCCTTCGTGCAAGCCTTCACACCACGCTTCGAGCGTGCGCTCAGCGAGGAACGCGACCAGGGCGGCTGACCGGGACGAGCGCAAGCCGACCATTCAGTGACTGAATGGCCCGCCTGCGTTCACAGGCCGCTTGCCCGCGCGGTATAGTCGCCGCTTTCCAGACAGCATCGCCGGCCCTGCGCGCGCCCGCGTTTAGAGGATTTTCCGATGAAGTTCGAAGGCACTCCGTCCTACGTCGCCACCGACGATCTCAAGCTCGCGGTGAACGCCGCCATCACCCTGCAGCGCCCGCTGCTGGTGAAGGGCGAGCCCGGTACCGGCAAGACCATGCTCGCCGAACAGCTGGCCGAATCCTTCGGCGCCAAGCTCATCACCTGGCACATCAAGTCCACCACCAAGGCGCATCAGGGGCTCTACGAATACGACGCGGTGAGCCGCCTGCGCGACTCGCAGCTGGACCCGGACAGGGTCAGCGACATCCGCAACTACATCAAGAAAGGCAAGCTGTGGGAGGCCTTCGAGTCCGAGCAGCGGGTGATCCTGCTGATCGACGAAATCGACAAGGCCGACATCGAGTTCCCCAACGACCTGTTGCAGGAACTCGACAAGATGGAGTTCTACGTCTACGAGACCAACGAGACGATCAAGGCCAAACAGCGCCCGATCATCATCATCACCTCGAACAACGAGAAGGAGCTGCCGGACGCCTTCCTGCGTCGCTGCTTCTTCCACTACATCGCCTTCCCGGATCGCAGCACGCTGCAGAAGATCGTCGACGTGCACTACCCGAACATCAAGAAGGACCTGGTGGCCGAAGCGCTCGACGTGTTCTTCGACGTGCGCAAGGTGCCGGGCCTGAAGAAGAAGCCTTCCACCTCCGAACTGGTCGACTGGCTCAAGCTGCTGATGGCCGACGACATCGGCGAAGCCGTGCTGCGCGAACGCGATCCGACCAAGGCCATCCCGCCGCTGGCCGGCGCCCTGGTGAAGAACGAGCAGGACGTGCAGCTGCTCGAACGCCTGGCGTTCATGAGCCGCCGCGCCAGCCGCTAAGTGGCTCGCCTCCCCTCTCCTGCTTGCGGGAGAGGCGCCGAAGGGCCACGGCGGCGCAGCGCCAGCTGACAGTTTTGTAGGGTGGGTTAGCGAAGCGTAACCCGCCGACCAGCGGCCAGGCTGGCAAGCGTGATGCCGACGGCATAAACGGTGCGTTACGCCGCTGCGCGGCTACCCACCCTACGGATACTTTCGAGGGCGCTCATATGCTGCTCAACCTATTCAACGAAATGCGCGCGGCCAAGGTGCCGGTTTCGGTGCGCGAGCTGCTCGACCTGATCAACGCGCTGCAGCACAACGTCGTGTTCGCCGACATGGACGAGTTCTACTACCTGTCGCGGGCGATCCTGGTGAAGGACGAGCGCCATTTCGACAAGTTCGACCGTGCCTTCGGCGCCTACTTCAACGGCCTGCAGAACCTCGACCAGCACATCGAGGCACTGATTCCCGAGGAATGGCTGCGCAAGGAATTCGAGCGTCTGCTGACCGACGAGGAACGCGCGCAGATACAGTCTCTCGGCGGGCTGGACAAGCTCATCGAGGAATTCAAGAAGCGCCTCGAGGAGCAGAAGGAACGCCACGCCGGCGGCAACAAGTGGATCGGCACCGGCGGCACCAGCCCGTTCGGCTCCGGCGGATTCAATCCCGAAGGCATCCGCGTCGGCGACGCCGGCAAGCGCCAGGGCAAGGCGGCGAAGGTCTGGGATCAGCGCGAGTACAAGAATCTCGATGACAATGTCGAACTGGGCACGCGCAACATCAAGGTCGCTCTGCGCCGCTTGCGCAAGTTCGCCCGTGAAGGCGCCGCCGAGGAACTCGACATCGACGGTACCATCGACCACACCGCCAAGGACGCCGGCCTGCTGAACATCCGGATGCGCCCGGAACGACGCAACACGGTGAAACTGTTGCTGCTGTTCGACATCGGCGGCTCGATGGACGCCCACGTGAAGGTCTGCGAGGAGCTGTTCTCCGCCTGCAAGACCGAGTTCAAGCACCTCGAGTACTTTTACTTCCACAACTTCATCTACGAATCGGTGTGGAAGAACAATTTCCGCCGCACCAGCGAGCGCACCTCGACCCTCGACCTGCTGCACAAGTACGGCGCCGACTACAAGGTGATCTTCATCGGCGACGCGGCCATGGCGCCTTACGAGATCACCCAGGCCGGCGGCAGCGTCGAGCACTGGAACGAGGAAGCCGGCTACGTGTGGATGCAGCGCTTCATGGAGAAATTCAAGAAGCTGGTGTGGATCAACCCCTACCCCAAGGACACCTGGGGCTACACGGCCTCGACCAACATCGTCCGCGAACTGGTGGAGGACCGGATGTTCCCGTTGACCCTGAGCGGTCTGGAAGAAGGGATGAAGTACCTGTCCAAATAGAAACGAGATGGAAAAGACGGGCCCCAGAGGCCCGTTTTTTCATTCGGTGATGAGGCGTGGCGATCAGCTCGCCAGGCCGAGTTCGGCGCGCAGCTTGCTCAGCGCGGCGTAGGCACGGTCGCGGTAGACCAGCAGCTCGGCATTCTTCGCCGGGTCAATGTCGAGCAAGCCGTTGCCCGACTTCAGCCCCAGGTTGCCGCCATCCCCCAGTTGACTCAGGCCGTCTGCCGCGGCGAAACGCTCGCTGTAGCGCCGGCAAGGGTCTTGTAGGGGGACGTGTAGACAGACCATGTAGCCCCGACCCGAACGGTGCCAGGCGGAAACCGAAGGCGTTACTCACCACGAGGTCGACCTGCGCGCCAGCCACGCCTGGAGGGCTGGAGGAAACCATCAAACTGTGGCGGATGAGCGATCCGCGCCCCCGGCGGCTGGACGCGGACGCCTGCGCGAGCTGGCCGAGGTGTTCGGCACCATCTGGTAATTCGCGAGGCATGAAAAAACGGGCCTGCGGCCCGTTTCTTCGTTCGGGGATGAACCCGCCAACTAGCGCCAGTGGCGCTGCTGCATCCGCCGCCGCCGACTGCCGCCAAACAGTACGCCAACCAGCAACAGAAGGCTCTCCAGGCTCCACGCCAGCAGCAACGCGCAGACGATGCCCCAGGCGATCGCCCCGGGCACCAGCGGCACCTGGTAGTCGTAGGCGGCGAGGGTCTCGGCGCGCAGCTCCGCGTCGGCCTTCGCCAGCACATGCCAGGCACGCGCATACCAAGGTTTGCGCATCGCCTGCGCTTCTTCTTCGAGCAGTGCCGAACGATTCACCAGGGTCGCCACGCTCTGCGCGTCGCTGCGCATCACCGGGTCCTGGCTTTCGCGGTAATGCGTCACCAGCGCCTGCAGATCGCCCTGGAAGAAACGCCCGGCGGTGGCCCGGAAACCTTCCAGTGCCTTGGCCGCCTCGATGCGATGCGCCTCCACCCGATTGGCATAGTCGGCAATGAAGCCGGGCACCTGGACGCCCACCAGCAGACCGACCGCGAACAGCATCAAGCGCAAGTAACTTCTCAACATCCAGCTCTCCTTGTGGGTGTGAAAACGGACTCAGTCCGACAGCGTGTCGCAACCCTCGGCCATGCACTCGCCCCCGCGCCACAGGGTCCACTGCCCCGGCCGATGAACGATCCAGTCCTCATTATCGGTCAGCGCCTCGGTGGCCAGCACGGTGACCACGTCGTTGGGCGTGGTTTCCGCCTGGAAGTCCACGGTCAGGTCGGCATCCTTCAGCCGCGCCGGGCCGAACGGTGCGCGGCGGGTGATCTGCACCAGCTTGGTCGAACAGCAGCTGAACAACCAGTCGCCGTCGCTGAGCAGGCAATTGAACACCCCTTTGCGGCGGTACTCGCGACAGGCCTGGATCAACGTCGGCAGCAGCGCCTCGATGTCGGCGGGCTCGGGAAAGGCGGCGCGCAGGCGGTTGAGCAGGTCGCAGAAGGCCGCTTCGCTGTCGGTATCGCCCACCGGGCGGTAGAAGCCGGGCGCGGGCTGGAAATCCGCCAGCTGGCCGTTATGCGCGAAGCACCAGTTGCGCCCCCACATCTCGCGGACGAAGGGATGGGTATTGGCCAGCGCGACCTTGCCGACGTTGGCCTGGCGGATGTGGCCGATGACCACTTCGCTCTTGATCGGGTACTGCTGCACCAGCCGCGCGACCTCGGATTCGGCGCTCGCCGAAGGGTCCTGGAACAGCCGCAGGCCGCGCCCTTCGTAGAACCCGATGCCCCAGCCGTCGCGGTGCGGGCCGGTACGGCCGCCGCGCTGCATCAACCCGGTGAAGCTGAAGACGATATCCGTCGGCACGTTGGCGCTCATGCCCAGCAGCTCACACATGGGCAGGCCTCGGCAGCGGCGACGTGGCGGCGAAAAGCGGGCGAATCGGCGTCATGGGTGCACCTGGTAAGCAGGAGGCCATGCTGACCGGCTACGCGCGTCGGCGCAAGCCGCCCTGGCCATCTATACGCGCGGTTCGACGCGTCCCTGATGGCGTGGGCGCTCGATGTCCGGGTCCATCCGCTCGCGCAGGGTACGCGAGTCTTCAGACGCTTCCGCGCGCGCCAGTTTGCGCTTGCGCAACCAGCGCTCCACTGGCCAGCGCACCAGCACGAAGAGCAGGTAGACGACGAAGGCGATCAGGCCGTACATGCTCAGGTCGGCGACCGCCTTCCAGATGTTGTTGCCGACCTTGAAGATCAGATCCAGCGCGGTGATGGCGATGGCTGGTGCGAACAGCTCCTTGCCCGGGTCGACGATGGTCGGCGTCAGCAGCAGCACCACCACCACCAGCCGCAGCGGCTCGCGCAGGTAGCGCCACATCCAGCCGGTGAGTTGGAACACCACCGCCAGGCAACCGAGTGCGGCGATGCCATAGGCGGCCCAGGCGAGAAGGTAGTCGTGTTCGTTCATGTGGCGCTTCGGCATGGCCCGGCTGGCGAATGGGCGCCTATGATAGCGGCTTTTCGCCGCGCAGGCCTCCCGCCGCGGTGCCACCACTTCGAGGAAGAGCATGTCCCACGCCCCCATCGCCCGCATCGACGCGGATGCCCAGGACCCTTACCGCTGGCTGGAGAACCGCGACGCCCAGGAGGTGCTCGATCATCTGCACGCGGAGAACGACTGGACCCAGGCGCAGCTGGCCGACGTGGCCGAACTGCGTGAGCGGCTGTTCGAGGAGATCAAGGCGCGCATCCGCGAGACCGACCTGTCGCTGCCCACGCCCTGGGGCGCGTACCTCTACTACAGCCGCACCCAGGCCGGCGACGAGTACCCACGGCACTACCGCTGCGCACGGCCGGCCGGCGATTCGTTGCAGGTCGACGACGGCAGCGAGGAGCTGCTGCTCGACCCCAACGCGCTGGCCGAGGGCGGCTACCTGTCGCTGGGCGCCTTCAGCGTCAGCCCGGACCAGACGCGCCTGGCCTACAGCCTGGATACCCAGGGCGACGAGGTTTACCGGCTGTTCGTCAAGGAGCTGGCCAGCGGCGCCGTCGAAGAGCTGCCCTTCGACGACTGCGACGGCAGCCTGACCTGGGCCAACGACAGCCGCACGCTGTTCTTCGGCGAGCTGGATGCCACCCATCGGCCGCACAAGCTCTATCGCTACACGCTGGGCGAAGCCGAAGCGGCGTTGGTGTTCAACGAGCCGGACGGGCGCTTCTTCCTCAACTGCTATCGCTCGAGTTCCGAGCGCCAGCTGATCCTGCTGGCCAATAGCAAGACCGCCTGCGAAGCCTGGGTGCTGGATGCCGATCAGCCGCAGCAGGCATTCGTCTGCCTGGCGCCGCGCGAGGAAGGCCACGAATACTACCCCGACCACGGCCGCATCGACGGCCAGTGGGCCTGGGTGATACGCAGCAACCAGGCCGGCATCAACTTCGCCCTGTACCGCTCCGACGACGCCACGCCGACCCGCGAACACTGGCAGGAACTGATCGGCCACGACCCTCAGCGGATGCTCGAGGAAGCCAGCCTCAACGCCGACGGGTTCGTCCTAAGCCTGCGCGAGGGCGGTCTGCCGATCATCCAGGTGCATCCGGCCGGCGCACCGAGCTATCGCGTCGAGCTGCCGGACGCCGCCTACAGCCTCTACGTGCAGGACTCGCTGGAATTCGACAGCCCTGTGCTGCGGCTGCGCTACGAGGCGCTGAACCGCCCGGCGCAGGTGCGCCAGCTGGACATCGCCAGCGGCGCGCAGACGGTGCTCAAGGAAACCCCGGTGGAAGGCCCGTTCGACGCCGACGCCTACGTCAGCCAGCGGCTCTGGGCCAGGGCGCCGGACGGCACCGCAATCCCCACCAGCCTGGTCGCGCGGCGGGAGGTGCTCGGCCGCCCTGCCCCGCTCTATCTCTACGGCTACGGCGCCTATGGCGAAAGCCTCGACCCGTGGTTCTCGCATGCCCGCCTGAGCCTGCTCGAACGCGGCTTCGTCTTCGCCATCGCCCACGTGCGCGGGGGCGGCGAACTGGGCGAGGCTTGGTATCGCGGCGGCAAGCTGGAGCACAAGCAGAACACCTTCGATGACTTCATCGCCTGCGCCGAGCACCTGATCGCCGAGGGCTACACCCGCACAGACAAGCTCGCCATCAGCGGCGGTAGCGCTGGCGGCCTGCTGATCGGCGCGGTGCTCAACCAGCGTCCGGAGCTGTTCGCCGCGGCCATCGCCGAAGTGCCCTTCGTCGATGTGCTGAACAGCATGCAGAACCCCGACCTGCCACTCACCGTGACCGAGTACGACGAATGGGGCGACCCGAGCGATCCGGCGGTACACGCGCGCATCAAGGGCTACGCGCCCTACGAGAACGTGCGCGCCCAGGCCTATCCGGCAATCCTCGCCATCGCCGGCTACCACGACAGCCGGGTGCAGTACTGGGAGGCGGCGAAGTGGGTCGCCAAGCTGCGCGCCACACGCAGCGACGACAACCTGCTGCTGCTCAAGACCGACTTCGGCGCCGGGCACGGCGGCATGAGCGGCCGCTACCAGGCGCTCAAGGATGTGGCGCTGGAATACGGCTTCCTGCTGAAGGTATTGGGCCTGGCCTGAGGGCTCTGCGCATCAGGGGCGTGGATGCCGCCTTCTCCCAACGGAGTTCGCAGGATGGAAGCGCTTCCTCGATCCACCGGGCGGCTCGTCGGTGGATAAAAAGAGCGTCATCCACCCTGCATCTGAACAAAGCCTGGCATAGCTCGTAGGGTGGATCGCGCCTCATCGATCCACCGGGCGCTGCAACGGTGGAAGTAAGAGCGTCATCCACCCCAAGTCCGACGGGACATCGGTGATGCTCGTAGGGTGGATCGCGCCTCACCGATCCACCGGGCGGCTCGTCGGTGGATAAAAAGAGCGTCATCCACCCTGCATCTGAACAACGCCTGGCATAGCGGGCGCCAGCCACGGTTCCTCTGTCAGGGATCGACCTTGGAGCCGGTGGCCACCTGCTCCGGCGGCGCGCCGTCGCCTTCGACCTTTTCGCCGGACTCCTTGCCTTCCGGATCGTGGTGCTCCAGCACGGCATTCAGCTCCGCGCCGAGCAACAGCACCGCGGCGGAAATGTAGAAATACAGCAGCAGGATGATGATCGCGCCGATGGAGCCGTACAGCGCGTTGTAGTTGCCGAAGTTCTTCACGTAAAAACCGAACCCTACCGAGGCGGCGATCCACACCACCACGGCGAGCACCGAGCCGGGGGTGATGAAGCGGAACTTCTGCTCCACGTCCGGCGCGGCGTAGTACACCAGCGCCACCGCCACCACCATCAGCACAATCGCCACTGGCCAGCGCAGCAGGTTCCAGAGCATCACCATCGCCTGCTCCAGGCCCAGCCAATGGGCGAGCCAGTTCATCACGCTGGGGCCGACGACCATCAGCCCGGCGGCACTCAGCAGCAGCGCGGCCAGGCCGAGGGTATAGAGCACCGACAAGGGGACGCGCTTCCACGCCGGGCGACCCTCCTTCACGTCATAGGCCTTGTTCATCGCATCCATCGTCGAGCGCACCGCCGAAGACGAGGTCCAGATCGCCACCACGATCCCCACCGAGAACAGACCGGATCCCTGTTGCTGGAAGCGGTCGATCGCCGGATTCAGTTGGTCCATCGCCTCGCTCGGCAGGAAGTACGCGGCCTGCTCGCGCAGCCAGTCGAAGAACGTCGGCAGGTCGAGAAAGCTGATCAGCGCGATAAGGAACAGCAGGAACGGGAACAACGAGAAGAACATCTGGTAGGCCAACGCAGACGCGTAGGTCGACATTTCGTCGTCGGCGAATTCCTTGATCACGCGTGTGGCCAGCTGGAACAGACCGAGGCGATTCTTGGTGGCGAACATGCGGGCCCTTCCTTGTCGCAACACGAAGTTAAAACTGGGACGACCGCAACGCTGCGGAAGTTCTGCCACGGCGCGCGCCGGCCATCCGGCCCGCGGAACAGCGCGGCGGCGCGGGAGTCATGATTAGGGTCTGTTGACGTTTCAGCACGTCAGCGCCGGAGCCCATTTGGGCGCGACGTGAGGGACGAGACGCGAGGTTTAGCGAGCTAAACGAGTCAGCGAGAAGCGCCGCCGCGCGCTAAAACGGGCCCGCCCCTTCGAGGGGGGCGCCTAGGTTGCGCGAGCCAGGTTGCGCGAGAAAAAAGTCACGCCTGGCGTCGAGGGAGGACTTGAAAAGGGAATGCCATTCCCTGCGTCCTCTGCCTGGCGGACCGCCACCCGGCTTGGCGTGATTTCCCACAGCAACGCGGCTTGTGCTGAAACGTCAACAGACCCTACGTAACCCTTCAGGAGAACGACCATGCTGATTCCAACCCAGAAAGATCAAACCGCCGCCACCTTCACCCCCGGCAGCGATGTCGAAAAAAACGTGCACGGCTGGGAGCGCGCGGCCTCGATTGCCGGCGGCTTCGTGCTGTTGAGCAAGGGCCTGCGCCGTGGCGGCATCGGCGGCCTGCTGGAAGTGGCGATGGGTGGCATGGGCCTGGTGCGCGGCTTCACCGGGCGCTGCGCGGCGAAGAAGGTGCTGCAGGCGGCGAAGGAAGACGTGCGCGACTTCCAGGTCGCCAGCGGCGGCAAGCTGGACAGGTTGTCCGAGAGCGCCGCCTCCGCCACGCACAGCGCCACCGTCACCGGCAACGAATCGCTGAACAGCCCGAAAGCCGGCGTCTGAGCCGCTAGTCGTCCGCCAGCAACGGCGTATCCAGCACCTTCGACGGTTCGCCGATCAGTGTTTCGGCGATCGCCCGCACGTCCTCGGTGCTGACCGTGTCCAGGCGCATCAGGCCCTGGACGAGGTCGTCCAGCGATTGCCGGCCCTTGCTGGCCACGCGGATTTCCTGGTTCAGGTCTTCCAGCAACAGCACCGCCCGAGCCGTTACCACGCCGCTGGAATGCTCGCCACGCAGGCTGCCCACGTCACGACTCCAACGCTGCAACTGCTCGCGCACCTTGTGATAACGGGCCTCGCCGAGCCCGCCCGAGCGGCGCAGCAGCTCGATCGAGTAGTACTCGGCGACGCCTTCGCTGATCCAGTCGCTGTCATCGGTGTCGGTGATCCGGGTGAACACGTGCACCAGTTCGTGCAGCAGCGGGCTGGTGCCGTTCTCGCTGATTAACGGGCGCTCCGCCTGCATGAAGAACGAATTCGGCGCGGACAGCCCGCCACGCCACATCGGCTCGCCGGCGCCGACGATCAGCAGCTTCTCCGGGTCGCGCGGAAACGCCGCCTGCGCGTGCGGCCAGACGTAGGTCAGCAGGGTGATGATGTCCATTCGCCGCAAGCCCTCGCCGACTGGCGCGGCCACGGTGACCTCGGTCTCGCCCAGACGCAGACGTCGGGCACCGATCTTGCCGGCGAGAATCCAGCCGGTCGGCCGGTCGAAGCGGCGCCCCGGGTTGTCGATACGGAAACGGTTCTTGCCGATCCGTGGCCAGCCCGTTTCCACGCTGTTCCAGCCGTCCGGCAACTCGAACTGCAGCCGCGACACCAGCTCGACGCCATCGGCCTGCGACAGGCGCGCCGCCGGCACCAGATCGTCGCCGCGCAGCAGCGCCCAGCCGGTGGTCATCCGCGCGTCGTAGGCGCCCGATTCGCGACGATGGCTGACGCGCACCCGGTAGCTCAACGTCGCCGCGCCGCGCGAGGGTTTCCACAGCCCGTGGTCACCGCTCAGGCGCCAGTCGCCGTCGGCCTTGAAGTCGCTGTACGCCCCCGCGGCGCCGAGGTCGAGTTCCAGCTCACGAACCATCTCGCCCTTCGCCAGCCGCAGGCTGACCTCGGCCTGGTCGGACTGCGGTAGCAAGCGCACGGAGTAGTCGAGGTCGACCTTCTTCGCCGCCAGGGTGCAGGAACTGAAGACGAGCAGCAGGCAACAGGGCAACCAGCGGAATGAGAGTATTGCAGCGAAATCCCATGGGTCTGTCGGTGTGGGGCAGCGCCGTGCGGACGGCTGCCGGGTATCAGCCGGCGCGGAAGATCAGGTGGTCTTCCCAGTCATCCTCGGCGACGGCGTCTTCGCTGAGCATCCTGCCCGATTGTGAGATACCCGCGCGGTGCACCGCATCGGGATCGCCGCAGACCAGGTGGTGCCAGGCCAGCAGGTCCTTGCCCTCGGCTACGCGCCGGTAGGCACAGGTCGGCGGCAGCCAGCGGAACTGGTCGGCCTGCGCCGGGGTGAGCTGGATGCAGTCGGGCACATACTGGCGGCGATTCGGGTAGTCGCTGCAGCGGCAGCTCGTCAGGTCGAGCAGTTTGCAGGCCACGCGGGTGTAGTAGACGCTGCCGTCGTCCTCATCCTCCAGCTTCTGCAGGCAGCACAGGCCGCAGCCGTCACAGAGGGATTCCCACTCGGCGCGATCGAGCTCGGCAAGGGTCTTGCGCTTCCAGAAGGGTTCGACGTCGACGGCCATGGGTGTACTGCGGCGAGGGTGCGAAAGGGCGGCAGTCTAGCCCGCCGCGCAGGCAGGGCCAAGGCTGCGCCGTCGGATGCCTGGGTGCCGAGGTTTCACGCGACGCCTGGTCAACGGCCCTAGTAGCCGCGGGCGAAATCCACCTGGCCGAGCAGCGGCTCCGCCGCACGGTGACGCGCCAGGTTGTCGAGGAGCAACCGGGCCATCGCCGGTGGCGGTGTCGGCGCCGCGGTGTGCCCGGTGAGCAGCAGGTTCGGCGCGCGCCAGAACGGATGGTCGGACGCTGGCGGTTCCTCGCGGCAGACATCGATCACCGCCGCCGCCAGTTGCCCACCATGCAGCGCGGCCACCAGATCGGCATCGACCACCGCCGTGCCGCGCCCGGCGTTGATGAACAGCGCGCCGCGTGGCAGACGGGCGAACAGGTCCGCGTCGTAGAGATCGCCGGTGTCGGGCGTGTTCGGCAGCAGGTTGATCAGGTAGTCGGCCTGCGCTGCGAGACGCCCCAGCTGGTCGATCCCGGCGACCTCCAGGAACGGCTCGATGGTCCGCGGCCGGCGGGCGATGCCGCGCAATTCGATGCCGAAAGGCGCCAGCAGGCGCGCCACCGCCTGGCCGATCTCGCCGGCACCGACGATCAGCGCACGGCGTCCGCAGAGGCCGTGCGGCGTACGCGCGTCCCAGACGCCCTCCCCGTGCTGGGCCGCGCGCGCGAGCACCTGGCGCTCGTGGGCCAGCAGGTAGGTCAGCACGTATTCGGCCATCGCCTGGCCGAACACGCCGACCGCCCGACTGAGGCAGTAGTCGCGCGGCAGGTCGTCGGCCAGCAACGGCGTGATGCCGGCCCAGGTCGACTGCACCCACTGCGGGCGGGCGCCGCCGCGCAACAGCGGCGCCAGCAGATCGGGCGCCCCAAGCCACACCGGGCAGCGGGCCGCCAGCGCGGCCAGTTCCGCCGGATCGTCACTGCCGTGCAGCTGCAGCGACGGCTCGGCGTCACGCAGCAGGTCGGCGTAGCGGGCGTGTTCAGGATCGGCGATCAGCAGGCGCATGGATCAGACCGGGTCGTTGCGGCGCAGCAGCTCATCCGGCAGGTGGGCGATGTAGTCGTCCTCGGGCGGCGGCATCTGCAGGTGATAACCCTGAGTCTCCAGGTTTTCCAGCACCTTGGCGATGTCTTCGCGCGCGAGCTGGCGCTCCGGGGTCAGCACCAGGTCGAAGGCGTGCTGCGGCGGCCCGAAGGCGACCAGCAGGCTCTCCGGCACGCGCTTGAGCGCGTCGGCCCGGTTCACGTAGAGGTACATCTCGCGCTTGCGCGGGCTGCGGTAGATGGAGCAGAGGCGTTTCACGGGGTCGGTTCTCCAGCGCCCGGAGCGAGGGCGTCGAGCAGCGCCTGGCCCATGCGCTCGCGGCGCCAGCCACGCAGGGATTCAGGCAGGGTGTAGGGGCCGTCGGGATAGCCGCTTTTCAGCAGCGCCTCGAGGGACTTCTTGCGCAGCATCAGCTCGGGGACGATCTGCAGCTTCTCGGCCTCGGCCTGGCCAACCGCGCGCAGGCGCTTGAGCAGCACCGTGGCGTCCACCGGCAACGGCTCGGGCAGCGCCTCCGGCCAGGCTTCCTTGGGCAGCGCGGCGGCGTCCTTGATCAACTGGATCAGCGTCTCGCCGTCCTGGCGCACGGTGCGCGGATGCATGTCCTCGATCTTCGCCAGGGCGGCCAGGTTGTCCGGCTGGAAGCGCGCCAGCGGCCACAGGCAGTGCTCGCGGACGATGCGGTTGCGCGGCTGGTCGCGGCGACGGGCCTCGGCCTCGCGCCACACGTACAGCTCGCGGAGCACCGCCAGTTGCGCGCGCGACAGCTTCCAGCCGAGCTTGGCCTCGCGGTACAACTCGCGCGGATCGACCTCCCGGCGCAGGTTGGCGACCAGTTCGGCACCGTCCTCCAGCAGCCAGGCACGCTTCTCGTCGGACAGCCGCGCATCGAGCACTTCGTAGATTTCCGCCAGATGCTTGGCATCGTCGGCGGCGTAACGCACCTGGATGTCGCTGAGCGGACGTGCCAGCCAGTCGGAGCGCGTGGCGTCCTTCGGCAGGTCGAGGCCGAGCACCGCATGGGCCAGGCGCGAATAACCCATGGAGAAACCGATGCCCAGGTAGCCCGCGGCCAGCTGCGTATCGAACAACGGCACCGGCAGGCTGCCGGTCAGGCGCAGCAGCACTTCGAGGTCTTCGCTGCAGGCGTGCAACACCTTGATCACCTGCGGGCTTTCCAGCAGCGCGGCGAACGGTTTCCAGTCCCCGATCAGCAGCGGATCGATGAGAAAGGCGCGCTCGCCATCGCCGACCTGGACCAGGCCGGCGAGCGGATAAAAGGTGTCGACTCGGATGAATTCGGTGTCCAGCGCCACGTAGGGCAAGTCACGCCAGATGCTGCAATGGTGCGCCAGAGTGGCGTCGTCACGGATCCAGTGAATATCGTTGGGCACGCGGCTCTCCTTGGTTATGCCGGCAGTATAACTGCGCTGCACCGACGGGACCGAGAATCACGGCTTGTCGGCGGGCTCCGCGCCCTCCTATGCTCCGATGCTGCACCTATAACAATCAGAAGAAGGACCGCCATGACCAAACTGATCGGCCTCATCGCCCTGCTGCTCGCCGCTGCCGCGCTCTACCTCAGCGTCACCCCGAGTCCGGTCGACCCGCTCGCCTGGGACGCACCCGCCGCGCCACCGCTGACCGGCGTACTGGAGCCCAACGACACGCTGATGAAGGCCGAACTGATCGCCCAGGGGCAGTTGCACGGGCCGGAAGACACCGCCGTGGACGCCAGTGGGCGGCTCTACGCCAGCCTCGCCGATGGCCGCATCGTGCGCCTGGGTGCGGACGGCATCCCGCAGACCTTCGTCAATACCGGCGGGCGCCCGCTGGGCATGGACTTCGCCGCGGATGGCCAGTTGATCGTCGCCGACGCCTACAAGGGCCTGTTGATCGTCGATGCCCACGGCAAGATCAGCGTGCTCGCCACCGAGGCGGATGGCGTTCCCTTCCGCTTCACCGACGACCTCGACATCGCCAGCGACGGGCGTATCTATTTCAGCGACGCCTCCGACACCTTCACCCAGCCGGACTACCTGCTCGATCTGCTCGAAGCGCGCCCGCACGGCCGCCTGCTGCGCTACGACCCCGCCACCGGCAAGACCGAGGTGCTGCTCAAGGACCTGTATTTCGCCAACGGCGTGGCGCTTTCGCAGCACGAGGATTTCGTGCTGGTCAACGAAACCTACCGCTATCGCATCACCCGCTACTGGCTTACGGGCGACAAGGCCGGCAGCCATGACGTGTTCATCGACAACCTGCCCGGCCTGCCGGACAACCTCCAGGGCGACCGCGCCGGCACCTTCTGGGTTGCCCTGCCCACGCCGCGCAAGGCCGACGCCGACTTCCTCCACCGCCACCCGTGGCTGAAGGCGCAGATCGCCAAGCTGCCGCGCGCGCTCTGGCCAAAACCCACGCCCTACGGCCTGGTGATCGCCCTCGACGAAAACGGCAACATCGTGCAGAGCCTGCACGACACCAGCGGCGCACACCTGCGCATGGTCACCTCGGTGAAACCGCAGGGCGATTTCCTGTACTTCGGCAGCCTGGACAACGACCGGATTGGCCGCCTGAAGATTCGCTGAGCACGCCGCACGCTGCCTCGACTGCCGGTCGCGCGCTTCACCCGCTAATGGACGCGCCGCGCTCCTTTCAGGCGTAGGGTGGATGACGCTCCTTTCATCCACCGTTACATCGCCCGGTGGATCGATAGAGCGCGATCCACCCTACGGCTGGGCGTCATGCAGGTACATGCCGCCCCAGCGGACGCACCGGATTCCCGTCCGGCGTAGGGTGGATGACGCTCCTTTCATCCACCGTTACATCGCCCGGTGGATCAAAGAGCGCGCCGGCGTAGGGTGGATGACGCTCCTTTCATCCACCGTTACATCGCCCGGTGGATCGATAGAGCGCGATCCACCCTACGGCTGGGCGTCATGCAGGTACATGCCGCCCCAGCGGACGCACCGGATTCCCGTCCGGCGTAGGGTGGATGACGCTCCTTTCATCCACCGTTACATCGCCCGGTGGATCAAAGAGCGCGATCCACCCTACGGCTGGGCGTTACGCAGGCACACGCCGCCCCCACCCGGACGCAGCGGGCTCACGTCCGGCGTAGGGCGGATGACGCTCCTTTCATCCACCATTCCCCATCGGCGAATCGACAAAGCGAAATCCGGCCCGGGCTCCACGCCTGCGCACGGCGGCTTATCATGGGCCATCGATTCCCTCGCAGCAGGAGCACCCGATGACCATCGCCCACCTGATCGACCCGCACACCCTTGCCCAGCGCCTCGGCCAGCCCGGCCTGGTCATCCTCGATTGCCGCTTCGCCCTGGAAGATCCCGCGTACGGCCAGCGCAGCTACGCCGATGGGCATCTTCCCGGCGCCCATTTCGCCGATCTGGAACGCGATCTCTCCGCCCCCGTGCAGCCCGGCATCACCGGCCGGCATCCGCTGCCCGCGCCGGCGACGCTGCTGCAGCGCCTGCGCGAGTGGGGCATCGACGACGACAGTCAGGTCGTCATGTACGACGACGGCCCCGGCGCCTTCGCCGCGCGGGCCTGGTGGCTGCTGGCCTGGCTCGGCAAGCGCGACGGCCTGTACCTGCTCGATGGCGGGCTGAAAGCCTGGAAGGAAGCCGGCCTGGCATTGACCCGCGATGTGCCCGCCGCGGGCAATGGCCGTTTCGACGGCGCCGCGGACGACAGTCTGGTGATCGACGCCGAACGCCTGCAGCAGCGCCTGCATCAATCCGACATGACTTTGCTGGATGCCCGCGGCTTGCCGCGTTTTCGCGGCGAGGTGGAGCCGATCGACCCGGTGGCCGGGCACATCCCCGGTGCGCGCTGCGCGGCATTCACCGACAACCTCGGCGCCGACGGACGCTTCCTGCCGGTCGAACGCCTGCGCCAACGCTTCGCCGCCCTGCTGGAGACGCGCTCGCCCGATCGGCTGGTCGCCTACTGCGGCTCCGGGGTTACCGCCTGCCACAACCTGTTCGCGCTGAACCTCGCCGGATACCCACTGGCGCCGTTGTACGCAGGCTCCTGGAGCGAGTGGATCACGAAAGTTGACCGACCGGTCGCAACTGGCGATTGAGAGAGTCATTTTCAAAGCGCTCTAGACCGGCACCTACAGCTCAAACACCCGTTTCATCGGTTAAGCCTGCAAGCGCTTGCCGGGATCGTCGCGAAACAGGCATCATCGCGCCGCCTGCGAGCTATTACTCGCTTGGAACTTCAACGATGCCGGTACAGTCAGCACGTTAGTTCCACACCGCCCTAATAACAGGAGTCCCGAACCCGTGATAACAAAAACACTGAAAAGCGCCCTCGCCATTGCCATCGCAGCCGCCTCCAGCCAGGTATTCGCCTCTGGCTTCGCGCTCAACGAACAGAGCGTCAGCGGCATGGGCACCAACTACGCGGGTCGCTCCTCGTCCGCCGAAGATTCCACCACCGTCTTCGGCAACCCGGCCGGCATGGCGCGCCTGAAGCGCCAGGAAGTCAGCCTGGGTGCCGCGGCGATCATCGCTGATACCGATATCAAGGACACCAGCGGCGTGCCGGGTAACGGCAGCAACGACGGCGACATGGTGCCGTTCACTGCCGTACCGGCCGGTTACTACGTCAACCCGTTGGACGACAAGTGGGCCTTCGGCTTCGGCGTCTACGCCCCGTTCGGCCTGATCACCGACTACGAAGGCGGCTTCCAGGGTCGCTATTTCGGCGACTACAGCGAAGTGAAGGTCGTCACCGCGCAGCCGACCGTCAGCTACCGCTTCAACGATCAGTTGTCCGTCGGTCTGGGCCTGACCATCAACCGCATTTCCGGCCAGCTGGAAAGCGCGGTGCTCAACGCCGCCTCGCCCGGTCTGAACGACGGTCGCGTGCGGATCAAGGGCGATGACACCGCCCTGGGCTACAACGTCGGCGTGCTCTACGAGTTCTCGCCGCAAACCCGTGCGGGCCTGACCTACCACTCGATGGTCGACTACAAGCTCGAAGGCGATACGCGCATCACCGGCGCCGGTTTCGGTCCCTTCTCGGGCAGCAAGTACGATGCTTCGCTGAAGCTGAAGACCCCGGAATCCGCCGATTTCTCGATCACTCACGAGCTGAACGATCAGTGGACCCTCTACGGCGGGGCCACCCTCACCCGCTGGAGTCGTCTGGAATCCATCGTGGCGCAGAACGAAGGCGTACCTGCCCCGCTCGCCGGCAACATCGGCACCATCGCGGAAGAACAGGACTGGCACGACACCTGGGCCTACGCCATCGGTGCGGCCTACAAGCTGAACAAGCAGTGGGTGCTGCGTGCAGGCCTGGGCATGGATCAGAGCCCGACCAACAATGAGCACCGCTCGCCACGCATCCCGACGGGCGACCGCAAGACCCTGTCTCTCGGCTTTGGCTGGAGCCCGACCGAAGACCTGACCATCGACGTGGCCTACTCCTACCTGAAGGAAGAAGACATCGACGTCAACCAGGCTAGCGCTACCAAGGGCGTCTACAACGCCACCTACAAGAACAGCGCCCACGGTATCGGCACCCAGGTCTCGTACCGCTTCTAAGCGCCACCGGCAAAACGAAAACGCGCGGCCCAGGCCGCGCGTTTTTTTTGCTCGCCATTAGGGTGCGCCGCGCGCACCGCCGGCAATGCCTGCCTCAGTCCGCCTTGCTTGCCAGCGCCTTCTGCACGGCCTCGACCAGCGCCGGGTCGTCCGGTTTGGTCTTGCTGTTGAACACGCCGACCACCCTACCCTGGCGATCCACCACGTACTTGTAGAAGTTCCAGCGCGGCGCCTGGCCGTCAGCCTGCGCGGCCAGCTCACGGAACAGCGGCGTTGCATCGCTGCCGCGCACCGGCTGGGTCTGCGTCATGGCGAAGGTCACGCCGTAGTTCTGGTAGCAGACCTTGGCCGTTTCCGCCGCGTCGTCGTCTTCCTGGAAGAAGTCATCGGACGGCACGCCGAGCATCTCCAGGCCGTCGCCCCTGTAGCGCTGGTAGAGCGCCTCGAGCCCCTTGAACTGCGGGGTGAAGCCGCAGTGGCTGGCGGTGTTCACCACCACCAGCGCCTTGCCGGAAAACTGGCAGAGATCGAGGGTGTCCTTGGAGCGCAGCTTGGGCAACTCGTGCTGCAACAGCGGCGGGCAGTCGGCGGCGAACAGCATCGGCGAGGCCAGCGAGCTGAGCAGGGCCAACGGGAGAAAACGTGAGAGGGTCATGGCGATGTCCTGATGAGGTCGGTTCAGGCTAGCTGCCGGAGCAGGCAGCGGCAATCGCCGTTCAACAGACGCCCATGCCCAGTTGCAACAGCGCCAGGCCGCCCGCGCGCCAGCCGAACCACGCCAGCGCCAGCAACACCGCCACGCCAAGCGCGGCGCCGAGGCGCAGCACGAGGGTCCGGGTCACGCCGCCGGCCCTGCCGCCAGACGCGCCACCGGCTTCTCGCGCACCGGCCAGTTGAGCACCGCCGCGATCAGGCTGAGCAGGATCGACAACTGCCAGACCAGTTGGTAGCTGCCGGTGCTGTCGTACAGATATCCGCCCAGCCAGCCGCCCAGAAACGCGCCTATCTGATGGAAGAGGAAGACGATGCCGCCAAGCATCGACAGGTTGCGCACGCCGAACAGGGTCGCCACCGTACCGTTGGTGAGCGGCACCGTCGACAGCCACAGCAGCCCCATGGCGATGCCGAAGGCGTAGGCGGTCCAGATCGTCAGCGGGCTGAAGACGAAGGCGGTGATCACCACCGCGCGCGCCAGGTAGAGCCAGGTCAGCAGGCGCGGCTTGGACATCCGCCCGCCGAGCCAGCCGGCGAGGTAGGTGCCGAACACGTTGAACAACCCGACCAGCGCCAGCACCGTGGTGCCGACCGTCGCCGGCAGATGCTGGTCGACCAGATACGCGGGCAGATGCACGCCGATGAACACCACCTGGAAGCCGCAGACGAAGAAGCCCAGCGACAGCAGCCAGAACCCCGAATGGCCGGCCGCCTCGCGCACGGCCTCGGAGAGCGTCTGCTCGTGGGCCTGAAGCGGTTGCGGACGATCGCGCAGCAGGCCGGCCAGCGGCACGATCAGCGCCACCATCAGGCCGAGCACCAGCAGCGCCGCCGACCAGCCGAGCCAGCCGATCAGGCCCAGCGTGCCGGGCAGCATGGCGAACTGACCGAACGAACCCGCAGCGGCGGCGATCCCCATCGCCATGCTGCGTTTCTCCATCGGCACGGCGCGGCCGACCACACCGAGAATTACCGAGAACGAAGTGCCGGACAGGCCGAGCCCGATCAGCAGGCCGGCGCTCAGCGACAGCGTCCAGGGCGAGTCGGCGAAGCCCATCAGCGCCAGGCCGAGAGCATAGAGGACGCCGCCGATGACCACCGTGCGAATCGCTCCGAAGCGATCGGCCAGTGCGCCGGCGAAGGGTTGCGCAAGGCCCCAGATCAGGTTCTGCAGCGCGATCGCGAAGGCGAACACCTCGCGCCCCCAGCCGAACTCGGTGCTCATCGACGGCAGGAACAGGCCGAAACCGTGGCGGGTGCCGAGGGACAGGGCCAGGATCAGCGCCGCGGACAGCATGATCCAGAACATCGGGCGCGAAGACGCGGCCATGTGAACTCCTAACTTCTTGTTTTCATTCGAGGGCATGCAGCTCGTCGAGCAGCGCGATCAGCGCCGCGCGCTTCTCCCTGCCGAATTTCTGCGTCAGTTGCAGCTGGGCGTCGTTCCAGGCGTGCTGCGCTTCGTCCAGCCGCGCACGGCCCAGCGCGGTCATCGATACCAGGCGGTTGCGCTGGTCGCCGGCGGTGCCCAGCTCCAGCAACCCCTGGCCTTCCAGCACACGCACGTTGCGACCGAGCGTGCTGCGCTCCAGCCCCATGGCGGCGGCGAGGTCGGTGATGCTCGGCGACTCGAGCCGATCGAGATGGCGCAACAGGGAAAACTGCGCCGTGGTCAGCCCGGCGCCGGCCAGGGCGTCGTCATAGCGTTTGGTCACACCGCGGGCGGCGCGACGCAGTTGGGTACAGAGACAATGAGTCGTCGTCATGGATGCGTGTATATACCCGCATCTTCCCGCGAGTCAAATTGCCGCAACTTCTTGACTACGCTTCCTGGGGTACCGAGCACGCCTTCCGTCGCTCACGCAGAACGCGAACGCATGGGCTTGGTCACTCAACATTACCGATCGATGACGAACGGAGATTCCCATGACCGAGCAAAACTACCTGTCGTGCATCCAGGCCTGCAGTGCCTGTGTCATTGCCTGCGAAGCCTGCGCCGCCGCCTGCCTGCGCGAGGACGACGTGACGATGATGGCCGCCTGCATCCGCCTCGACCGCGACTGCGCCGACCTCTGCCGCCTCGCCGAAGCCCTGATGGTCCGCGGCAGCGATCTTGCCGAGGAAATCTGCCACCTCTGCGCCCTCGCCTGCCAGGCCTGCGCCGAAGAATGCGCCCGCCACTCCCACGACCACTGCCAGCAATGCGCCCAGGCGTGCCAGCGCTGCGCGGCGGAGTGCGAGGCGATGGTGGCGTAGGTTCGGCAAAAGGTCCGTTTGGCCGTTCGCCAGCGCGGCCCCACCTGCATCGGAGATGAGTACAGGAACACCCCAATCGCCAAGCCGCCGGTAAGCGCGCTCAATGATGTACGCCTCCGCTCCGCTGGACATCCCCGTCCATGCGCGGAGCTAGGGGAGCGCCCCGCGATTCACACCGCGTTAGAGACTAGCGGGTAAGCCATCGCTCCCTGCAAATGGCACAAAGGCCCGAGATGACGGCGATAAACAGGTGGTTGTCGTGATTCTTTCGGCCTCCCGTGGCCGTCACGACCAAACGTAGCAAGCGTACTGCCACGAAAAAGCAAGGCTCTGAAATCACCGAGCAGGAGGCACCCGCTCGAGGATTCGACAGTGAGCCGAATAGCCGGCATTATCGGCTCACCACATGAGCCGAATAGGCTCTCCAAATCGGCTCATCGTCTAATGACTTTATGAATGCCCTCTTCTGGATCTGGCAACAGCCCGACTGGCCACACTTCAGCTGGCAAGCCGATACGTTTGCCCCGCTGCTGCGCGCGTGCGGCCAGGCTCAGGGACGGTTGTTAGGAATGCTCGGCGCGGTGGGGAGTGACACCGAAGTGCAAAGCAGCCTGGATGCCATGCTGCAGAACATCGTCACCTCATCGGCCATCGAGGGTGAGCAGCTGAATGTCGGCTCCGTGCGCTCATCCCTGGCGCGGCGCCTGGGGCTGAACGAGGAAGGCCGCACCACCGCACGCTCCGAGGGGTTGGCGGAACTGCTGCTCGATGCCACTCGCGCACATCAGCAGCCGCTCGATTTACAGCGGCTGCTTACATGGCATGGCTGGTTGTTCCCCGGCGATGACCACCTGCTGGCTCGGCCGCTGCACATCGGCGCATTGCGCGGCGAAGAGCCCATGCAGGTGGTTTCTGGTCGAATCGACCGCCCAACGGTACACTTCGAGGCACCTCCCCGCGCCGGGCTGGAAGCGCAACTGGCGCACTTTCTCGCCTGGTTCGAGAGCAGCCGCAGCGATGCCAGCCTCGATCCTTTTCTGCGTGCCGGCATCGCCCATTTCTGGTTCGTCACCCTGCACCCCTTCGATGACGGCAACGGCCGTCTGACCCGCGCTATCACTGACCTGGCGCTGGCCCAAGGCGAGCCAAGGGCCATCCGTTTCTATGCGATGTCCGCGAGCATCCTCGACGACCGCGCCGGTTACTACCGCGTCCTCGAAGCCAGCCAGAAAGGCAGCCTGGATATCACCGCCTGGCTGCAGTGGTTTCTCGCCACCTTGCTCAACAGCCTGGAACAGGCTCTTGCCCGCATCGAGCGGGCACTGGTCAAGGCGCGTTTCTGGCACGCACAGCGCAACCAAGCCCTGTCGGCCGAGCAGATCAAAGTGCTCAACCGCCTGCTCGATGGCGGCGAGCAGGGCTTCGAGAACGGGATCAGCGCGGCCCAGTACCAGGCCGTGGCCAAGGTCTCGAAGGCTACCGCCACGCGCCATCTAAGCGATCTTGTCGAGAAGGGCTGCCTGGCCCGGCTACCGGGCGGCGGGCGCAGCACGCGCTACCAGATACAGCACCCGACAAACGACCGACGCTGACCCGCAGCGATAGAACGGTGCATCGGACGCCGCGCGACACTATCGTGCCATTACCCCGAGTTTCGCTACTATCCGCAGCTCAGGACTACACAGGGACAGGAAAATGGACTTCACCCCCATCATCGCCCAGGTCTGGGGCACGCTGGGCTGGTTTATCCCGCTGATGCTGCTGATCGGCCTGCTCAAATCGCCCTGGGGCAAGGGCCAAATCGGCGAACTCCTGGTACGGCTGTTCGCCCATTGGCAGCTCGACAAGCAGACCTACCGCCGCCTGCACAACGTCACCCTGAACACACCGGACGGCACCACGCAGATCGACCACGTCTTCCTCTCGCCCTACGGGATCTTCGTACTGGAAACGAAGAACATGAGCGGCTGGATCTTCGGCAGCGAGAAACAGCCGCAGTGGACGCAGAAGCGCTACAAACACACCTTCAAGTTCCAGAACCCGCTGCGGCAGAACTACAAGCACCTCAAAGCTCTGGAAGCTTTCCTAAACACAAACAGGGCGCTGGAAAGCGTAGGCGAGGCAGGTAACGCAAGGCAAAAACAGGCGAGGAAGCGGAGTTTACGTGCTGTAAATGAGCATTCCGAGCCTGTTTTTAACGCAGCGTTGCCAACGCAAGTAGCTTTGCAGCGGCCTGTGAGCCCGGAGCACCTGCACTCGGTAGTCACCTTCGTCGGCGGCAGCACCTTCAAGACCGAAGTGCCAGCCAACGTGACCCAGGGCATCGGCTTTATCCGCTATATCCAGTCATTCCGGCAGCCGGTATTCAGCGACGCCGAAGTCGACGCCATGCTGCACGCCCTGCAAACCGGCCGCCGCGCGCCGACCCTCGCTACCCATCGCGAGCATGTACAGAGCCTTAAGCGTCGTAGCGATCCGACAGCCGAGCGGCAGTGCCCGAAATGTGGGAGTGCACTGGTTATTCGCACCCGTAAAACAGGGGCAGAAGCAGGGCAGCAGTTTTGGGGATGCTCGGCATTTCCCAAGTGCCGGACGATGCAGACGCTTTGAAACGCAGGAGGGAACTGTAAATCGTGGTCTGTCCCCTATTGTCCACGGCGCCTGGGGCTAAACGAGGAAGGCCGCACCACCGCACGCTCCGAGGGGTTGGCGGAATTGCTGCTCGATGCTACTCGCGCACATCAGCAGCCACTCGATTTACAGCGGCTGCTTACATGGCATGGCTGGTTGTTCCCCGGCGATGACCACCTGCTGGCTAGCCCGCTACGCATCGGCACGCTACGCGGCGAAGAGCCCATGCAGGTCGTTTCCGGTCGACTCGACCACCCTACCGTGCACTTCGAAGCCCCACCCCGCGCCGGGCTGGAAGCGCAACTGGCAGACTTCCTCACCTGGTTCGAGAGCAGCCGCGACGATGCAAGCCTCGATCCCTTGCTGCGCGCCGGCATCGCGCACTTCTGGTTCGTCACCCTGCACCCCTTCGATGATGGCAACGGTCGCCTGACTCGTGCCCTTACCGACCTGGCGCTGGCCCAGAGCGGACAGCAGGCCATCCGCTTTTACGCCATGTCCGCCAGCATCCTCGACGACCGCGCCGGCTATTACCGCGCACTCGAAACCAGCCAGAAAGGCACTCTGGATATCACCGCCTGGCTGCTGTGGTTCCTCGCCACGCTGCTCAAGAGCCTCGAACAGGCCCTCGCCCGCATAGACCGCGTGCTGGTCAAGACGCGCTACTGGCAAACCCATCGCGACCACGCCCTGTCCGCCGAACAGATAAAAGTGCTCAATCGCCTGCTCGATGGTGGCGAACAGGGTTTCGAGAACGGCATCAGCGCAGCCCAGTACCAGGCAGTCGCCAGAGTCTCGAAAGCCACCGCCACGCGCCATCTGGGCGATCTTGTCGAGAAAGGCTGCCTTGCCCGGCTGCCGGGGGGCGGGCGCAGTACGCGCTACCAGATACAGCACTCGCCGAACGCTCACGACTAACCCCGCGACAACAAAGCAGTGCGCCGTAATGCTGTAGTGCCACTACGTCATGTTTCGGTACTATCCGGTTAACTCAGGATCATTCCAGGGACAGGAAATGGACTTCACCCCCGTCATCACCCAGGTCGGGGGCATGTTGGCCTGGTTCATCCCAGCCGCACTGCTGATTGGCCTGCTCAAGTCGCCTTGGGCCAAGGGCCATATCGGCGAACTCCTGGTCCGGCTGTTCGCCCATTGGCAGCTGGATAAGCAGACCTACCGCCGCCTGCACAACGTCACCCTGAACACACCGGACGGCACCACGCAGATCGACCACGTCTTCCTCTCGCCCTACGGCCTCTTCGTATTGGAAACGAAGAACATGAGCGGCTGGATCTTCGGCAGCGAGAAGCAGGCGCAGTGGACGCAGAAGCTCTACAAACGCACCTTCAAATTCCAGAACCCGCTGCGGCAGAACTACAAGCACCTCAAAGCCCTGGAAGCCGCCCTTGGCGTCAATCCCGAGCACCTGCACTCGGTGATCACCTTTGTCGGCGGCAGCACCTTCAAAACCGAAGTGCCGGCCAACGTGACCCAGGGCATCGGCTTTGTTCGCTACATCAAGTCATTCCAGCAGCGGGTATTTAGCGCGGCTGAAGTCGACGCCATGCTGCACGCCCTGCAAACCGGCCGCCGCGCGCCGACGTTCGCAACTCACCGCGAGCATGTGCAGAACCTCAAACGCCGTAGCGATCCAACAGCTGAGCGGCAATGCCCGAGATGCGGCAGCGCTCTGTTGATCCGTACGGTGAAGACAGGACCAAAGGCGGGGCAGCAGTTTTGGGGGTGTTCGGGGTTTCCCAAGTGCCGAACGATGCAGAGTCTTTGAGAGATAGAGCTGGGTGACTATCAAGAGGCCCGCCTATACAAACAAATCTGTCCCCCTTTCTAATGCAGGCAATCGACTTCTCCCGCTCCTTAGAAGGCATGGTGCTGGTAGATGGCAATCGATTGGTCAACCTGATGATGGATCATGAGGTGGGGTGTGACTTCACGCCTATCAGGTTGCCGAAGCCGGATAGCGACTACTTTGATGAGGAATGGCTGGGGGAGTGAATAAATCAGCCCCCTTTTCTCCACTTTACGGTTATGTATATATCAAAATACCTATTTTAGGAGTTGCCGCGCTAACCTTCTTGATTCTATCGGCTTCTGCATTGATTGTTTGGAAATTAAGCGCCAACTCAAGCACTAACGTAAAACTCGGCCTGACCGGGTGGCTTGCAACGTTGACATCGGTTGCATTTGCTTTTCCGATTTCCGGAGTAAAATATGGTCAGGAACAAGCTGTCTCAGATATAAAAAACATCATTGGAATAGATGTGCCTGAGATGACATTGCCTATTAGGCACAATAATGTCAGGCAAAGGGAAATAATAGAGGGGCTCAAAATTTTAGCAAAAAAGGATCATACATTTTTAATTGCTGGGAACATTGTATATAAAATTGAAAACAGCAGCGGGAAAATCTTTAGAAGCACCCAGCTAAGAGAAAGACCTGTAGCAACTGCCTGGCGGAGATAAGGCCCCTATAAGTAAAAATTCCGCTCACTATCTCTTAAGAAGGCTCGGGAAATATAGAATTTCTCTAAACGAGCAATAACCAAGTCAATAAGACTGGTTGTGATAGACAGCTTATCCCGCAGAACATCCGAACGATGCCTCTCGCCTACAATCAGTGCGCTCTCACGGCCGTGGGCCACTTTATTTCGATTCTCAACCAGTTCATCAATTGTTGTTCTTACACGCGGCTCTACTACGAAGTCACTGATACCGAAAGAACTGAAAACCTCTGAGATAGATTTTGCCCATACATTCATTAGGACATCTGAAAACTGAGACTCATCAATCTTTAACACCTCGTGTGTTTCCATGCATAAAAAAATCGAGTGAGCACTGGTGATGTAGTTCTTATGTGAGCAGGATTTGAAGGCTTGTAGCCTGCCTCGTGCAGCTATGCTGCCGAAGCCAAGTTCATAATGCTGACCAGGAATATTGTGCGAAGCTATAAGTCGCAACGTTACTTGAACAGCTTCATTGATGCTTTTCTCAAGAGCAGCGTAAAGATGCACGTAAAAAAAACCGCGCAATATCTTAACTTCAGCGGGGTGGGGTAATATTGTATTATCTGGCTCTAGAGAGACAATATGATTTAGAAGTTGTTGAACCTCTGCTAACCGCTCTCTAGATAGCCCCTTTACGCCCTCAAAAGACATATTAAACGTTATCCTTCACGTACTGTATTCTTTCACGTAACTTTTTCCTGCTGTTTGTTGCTCCAGTTGTAAGCACTGTAAGCTCTTTGTCGTCAAGTAAGGCTCGCAGCTTTTTAGGATTGATGACCTTACTACTGCTAAGGGCATCAGCAACTCCTACAGCAATCGCTTCAAAAAGAATCAGCGGAGTAGTGTTTTTTCTGTTTGACCTTACGATGCCATCTGGCAGTTCTTTATTTATTAACGTGAAAGTTTCTTCAAAAAGTGATTTTAGTGTTTTTTTATTCTTAAAGCTTTCTGTTTTTTTTGCCATGTAGTCATTGAGAAACCCTTTAACGCTATGCACGAACAGGTCGCGCTCCTCATAGTAGGCGAAAAACTTAAGGACTAACTCTTCTATGTTCCCATTTTTTTCTGCGTTAGAACCAACCTTTAAAGAATTCTTGAGCGCAGGGTAGCGGGAGCACTCTCTTAAAAAGCTATTAAATGGCCCTAGGTATACGCAATTTCGAATTTCTTGGGGGTGAAGAATAACCCCACCGGTGTTTAGTCGCTCAAAAAGGTCGAAGCGAAGATTGAAATCGCTTCTATCATTCAAGACAGTTATTCTTATTGGGCGTGTCATAAACATCAGCTGAATAGATTTAGGTATCTGAGCAAACTCTAATCCATTAAGCGTATCTAGCTTTTCCAAGCCCTTTAACTTTAAAGGCTTGCAGTCCTCGCTGATTTTATTTATGACATTGATATCGCCAAGAAAATTTACTATCGTCGTAAGCCGTTGAAGTCCATCAATGACCTCCCAGGTTGAGTCTTTATTTGTGGCCATGAACAAGCTTGGGACAGGTATTCCAAGCAAAATGGACTCAATTAATTGAGACTGCCTCTCTTGGCTCCAAATGAAGTGTCTCTGATATTCGGGGGTGACATCAATGATGTCTTCCGCAATCATGTCATACAACTGCCTTACCGTTACATCATAACTGTCAAATGACACTGACCGTCTATTTGCATCTAACTGAGCTTGAATGGCAACGCGATCCATAAAACCCTCTTGTACATATCAGCAATGATAATGCGCTTTCACCTAAACCTGTAATACTATTCTCTAGTTACTAGTGGCGCATCGTTGTCGTGCCTATAACCTACTAATAACCTTAAGAACTTTGTTAGTCCTTTAAATTTTTGCAATCTTCTTGTGCTAGGCTGTTCATTAGTAGAGAACTCATCGGATCCAAGATCGGTATTACCGTTGGAATAATCAAGAGTTTATAATTAAGGCCGGCTAGCCGCCGTGCACAGGCACTCATACTTGCTGGATATCTCCCTTCTTGATGGCTAAGACTTTTTGCCGGGTGACCGCAGCCAGGGCCACGAGCCTAGCTTTCGTTAGCCTGCGACTACGGCGGCGCTGACGAATTTGCTTTCCAAGGCGGGTTGAGCAGTACATGTTCTGTATTCGTAACGAATAAAAGTAGATGTATCGTATACCTGACTCTTGGTGGAATCATAGACGATGCTGCAGTCGAACACTTAACCCTGAGATCAGCTAGCTGATTTTCTGCTGCAAGTGAAACCATCATGCTCTGAGATACAGAAAACGGTACGTTAGCAGTACAGTGCTCAGCTTTTGGTGCTTTCGCTACATTACGCTCAACACCAGCAAACACGCTACTTTCAGCTAACTATACCTACGCTAGCCTACGCACGGTTTCACTAGGCTTACAGCATTTCTAGGCAACTCATAATCCTCTGTTCCCACTCGGCCCGACTAAAGCGCCAACCCAACCAGAACACCGACCTCAACCAACTCCAACACCGCCCCCACCGTATCCCCGGTACACCCACCCAGCCGCTTCATCATCGCCCGCCGCAGGTAGGCGAACAGTGCCGCGGCGAGCAGCAGAGCCCCTGCCCCGCTCCAGCCTGCGACCAGCAGGACGCCCAGCGCCGTCGCTGCCAGCACGTAGCGTGCGGCGCGGCGTGGCAGGTGGTCGGCAAGCGGTTGGCCGAGGCCGCCTTGGCGGATGTACGGGGTGGTGAGGAACAGGGCCAGCGGGGTGGCGCGTGCGAGGATGGGGGCGAGGAAAAGTGCCTGGGTATCGCCCTGTTGCAGCAGCGCCAGCAGCGCGGCGAATTTGAGGAGCAGGACCAGCACCAGCACCACCACGGCGATCGGGCCGCTGCGGGGGTCTTTCATGATGGCGAGGGTGCGTTCGCGGTCGCCCAGGCCGCCGAGCCAGGCGTCGGCGCTGTCGGCAAGGCCATCCAGGTGCAGGGCGCCGCTCAGGACGACCCAGAGCGCCAGCAGCAATGCGGCATGCAGGACGGCGGGGCTGCCGGCCAGCAGCGCGTTGGCGACGAGCAGGATAGTCCCGATCAGCGCGCCCACCAGCGGGTAGAACAGCAGCGAACGGCCCAGTTGCTCCGGGCTGGGCATGCCGGGCAGGCGGATCGGCAGGCTGGTGAGGAATTGCAGGGCGATCAGGAACGGCTGCATGGGGCTCCAGCACTGCGCGCGGCGCAGGTTACGGGGTTGGATCGATCGTGAGGTCCAGCCGATGGCATTCGCCGTGGCCGACCACCACCGAAAGCAGCTCGCCGCGCGGCAGGCCGCGTGCGCGCGCCAGCAGCAGGCGCATCACGCCGGCATGGGTGACCAGCAGCACGCGCTGCCCGGCGAAGCGCCGTTGCAGCCGCGCCAGGGCGCCGAATACGCGCGCCTCGAAGGCCACCAGCGGCTCGCCGCCCGGCGGCGTGAAGGCGTAGGGATCGGCCCAGAAATGGCCCAGCGCCTCGCTGTCGGTCTCCATCAGTTCGGCGGCGCTGCGCCCTTCCCAGTCGCCGAAATGCAGTTCGCGCAGGTCGGCCTCCAGGTGCAGCGGCAGGCTCTGCTCACTGGCGAGCGTATCGGCGAAGGCAGCGCAGCGTCGCAGCGGCGAGCTGACCAGCACGTCCCAGGGGCCGCACGTGGCGATGCCACTGCGCATCTGCTCCCAGCCGACGGCGGTCAGCGCGTCGTCGAGGCTGCCGCGAAAGCCCCCGCCGGATTCGGTCTCGCCGTGGCGCAGCAGGTCGAGCCTCATCGGTCGGACACCGCCGCCTCGGCGAAGGTGGCCATCTGATTGTGCAGCGCGCAGGCCAGGCGCAGCAGCGGCACCGCCAGCGCCGCGCCGCTGCCCTCGCCGAGGCGCAGGCCGAGGTCGAGCAGCGGTTGCGTGGCCAGGGCGTCGAGCACGCGGATGTGGCCCGGCTCGGCACCGCGATGGGCGAACAGCAGCCAGTCGCGGCAGGCCGAATTCAGGCGCACCGCGAGCAATGCGGCGACGCTGCAGATGAAGCCGTCCACCAGCACCGCCACGCCCTCCTGCGCAGCGGCGAGGTAGGCGCCAGTGAGCGCGGCGATCTCGAAGCCGCCAAGGCGCCGCAGCACCTCGAAGGGCTCGCCGAGAAAGGCGCCGTGCAGCGCCAGCGCGCGCTCGATCACCGCGGCCTTGCGTGCCACGCCGCCGGCATCCAGGCCGGTGCCGGGACCGGCCAGTTCGCGCGCCGGCAGGCCCAGCAGCGCGCAGGCCAGGGCGCTGGCGGCGCTGGTGTTGCCGATGCCCATCTCCCCGCCGATGAACAGGTCGGCGCCGCTGGCCTTGGCGCGCAGCAAGCTGTCGCGGCCGGCCTGCAAGGCCAGGCGCAGTTGCGCGTCGCTCATCGCCGCCTCCCGGGCGAAGTTGCTGGTGCCCGCGCCGAGGTTCAGGTGCAGCACGCCGGGCAGCGCGTCGAGCGCAAAGGCGGTGCCGAGATCGACCACCTCCAGGCGCGCGTCCAGCTGGCGGGCGAGCACGCTGATGGCCGCGCCGCCGCCGACGAAGTTGCGCAGCATCTGCCCGGTGACCTCCTGCGGATAGGCCGAGACGCCCTCGGCGACCACACCGTGATCGCCGGCGAACACCGCGATCCAGGGCAAACGGATATCCGGCCGCCCCCCCTGCAGGGCGGCCAGCGCCAGTGCGACGCCTTCCAGCTGGCCCAGCGAGCCGGTCGGTTTGGTCAGTTGCGCCTGGCGCGCCTCGGCTTCGGCGCGCGCGGCGAGGTCCAGCGGACGGCAGGCCTGCTGCCACCAATCGTTGTTCATAACGGTGCTCCCTTGAGAATCATCGGCAAGCCGGCGACGGTGAAAATCACCCGCTCGCAACGTTCGGCCAGGGCCTGATGCAGCCAGCCGGCTTCGTCGACGTAACGCCGCGACAGTTCGCCCATCGGCACCACGCCGAGGCCGGTTTCGTTGCTGACGAAAAGAAGGCGTCCGCGCAGTTCGGCCAGGGCGTCGAGCAGCGCGTCGCGCTCGGCGGCCAGGCGCTGCGGGTCGTCCAGCATCAGCAGGTTGGTTAGCCACAGGGTCAGGCAGTCGACCAGCAGGCAGCGCCCGTCCGCCGCCTGCTCGCGCAGCACACGCGCCAGGCGCAGCGGTTCCTCGACCAGCCCCCAGTGCGCCGGGCGGCGTTCGCGGTGGGCGCGGATGCGGCTGGACATCTCGCCGTCCAGCGCCTGGCTGGTGGCGATGTAGATCACCTCCAGACCGGACTCCGCGGCCAGACGCTCGGCCAGGCGGCTCTTGCCCGAGCGGGCGCCGCCGAGGATCAGTTCAGGCATGGTTCAGCGTTTCCAGAGGATGGGGTGATCGGGGAGCGGTGGATGTGAACAGCGACATCCACCCTACGGGCAAGCCAGCTGCGCCGTTCGTAGGGTGGATCGCGCTCCATCGCTCCACCGGGCGGTTCGTAGGGTGGATCGCGCTCCATCGCTCCACCGGGCGGAGTTGCGCCGGTCTGGTGGATGTAAAAAGCGACATCCACCCTACGGTCAGGGCAGCCGCGGCCTTCGTAGGGTGGATCGCGCTCCATCGATCCACCGGGCAGAGTTGCGCCGTTCTGGTGGATGTAAATAGCGACATCCACCCTACGGGCAGGGCAACCACGGCATTCGTAGGGTGGATCACGCTCCATCGATCCACCGGGCGGCGTTGCGCCGTTCTGGTGGATGTAAAAACCGACATCCACCCTACGGGCACGGCGGCCGCGGCCTTCGTAGGGTGGATCGCGCTCCATCGATCCACCGGGCGGCGTTGCGCCGTTCTGGTGGATGTAAAAAGCGACATCCACCCTACGGTCAGGGCAGCCGCGGCCTTCGTAGGGTGGATCGCGCTCCATCGATCCACCGGGCGGAGTTGCGCCGTTCTGGTGGATGTAAAAAGCGACATCCACCCTACGGGCACCGCGGCCGCGGCCTTCGTAGGGTGGATCGCGCTCCACCGATCCACCGGGCGGAGTTGCGCCATGGACATGGAATCGGCCCGCCGCATCAGAGTCCGCATAACACCCTCAGGCGGTCGGTATCCAGATGCGCCTCGACCAGATCGGCCAGGCGTTCGATTTCGCGTTCGCGCAGGGCGCGGTAATCGGTCTGCTCGACCTCGCGCACGCCGGCCCAGCGCAGCAGCGCGGCGCAGGCCTCGGGCGCCTCGAACAGGCCGTGCAGGTAGGTGCCGATGACCTGGCCGTCGGCGCTGCGCGCGCCGTCCTGGCGACCGTCGTCGAGGGTCACCAGCGCGTCGTCCAGTGCGCTGCCGGTGCTGACGCCGGCGTGGATTTCGTAGCCGCCGACCGGCGCGTCCTCCAGACTCAGGCGCCCGCTGACCAGGCGCAGTTGCTTGTCCACCTCCAGGCGCGTGTGCAGGTCGAGCAGACCGAGGCCGTCGCTGCTGCCGGCGTCGCCTTCCAGGCCCAGCGGATCGTCGATGCGCTGGCCGAGCATCTGCAGGCCGCCGCAGATGCCCAGCAGCTTGCCGCCGTAGCGCAGGTGGCGTGCGATGGCCGCGTCCCAGCCATTGGCGCGCAGGAAGGCCAGGTCGCGGCGGGTGCTCTTGGAGCCGGGCAGGACGATCAGGTCGGCCGGCGGAATCGGCTGGCCGGGGCCGACGAAGCGCAGGTCGACCTGCGGGTGCAGGCGCAGCGGGTCGAAGTCGGTGTGGTTGCTGATGCGCGGCAGCACCGGCACCAGCACCCTGAGGCGCTCGCCTTGCTTGCCCGGCTGGCGCGCGTCTATCGCGTCCTCGGCTTCGAGGTGAAAGTCCATCAGGTACGGCAGCACACCGAGCACCGGTTTGCCGGTGCGCGCCTCCAGCCAGTCCAGGCCGGGGCGCAGCAGCGCGATGTCGCCGCGGAAGCGGTTGATGACGAAACCACGGACGCGCGCCCGTTCGCTCTCGGAGAGCAGTTCCAGGGTGCCGACCAGGTGGGCGAAGACGCCGCCCTTGTCGATGTCGGCGACGAGGATCACCGGGCAGTCCACCGCCTCGGCGAAGCCCATGTTGGCGATGTCGCCCTGGCGCAGGTTGATCTCGGCCGGCGAGCCGGCGCCCTCCACCATCACCACCCGATAGGCCTCGCGCAGGCGCTCGTGGGAGGCCAGCACCGCCTGCATCGCGGTGGGTTTGTAGGCGTGATAGGCGACCGCGTTCATGTTGCCGACCGCGTGGCCGTGGATGATCACCTGGGCGCCGATGTCGCTGTTGGGCTTGAGCAACACCGGATTCATGTCGGTGTGCGGCGGCAGTTTACAGGCCTGCGCCTGCACGGCCTGGGCGCGGCCGATCTCGCCGTCATCGACGCTGACCGCACAGTTCAGCGCCATGTTCTGCGGCTTGAACGGCGCCACCGCCACGCCCTGGCGCTGCAGCCAGCGGCACAGGGCGGTCACCAAGGTGCTCTTGCCGGCATCCGAGGTGGTGCCCTGCACCATCAGAGTGATGCCCGCGCTCATTCGCGGCTCCTGGCAAAGACGTCCAGTGCCGACTCCAGGCGCGCCCAGGCCGGCTCGTCCGGCGGCAGGCCGAAGCGCAGGCTCGACGGCACGGCGAACAGCCGAACCAGGATGCCGTGGCAGGCCAGGTATTCGTACAGCAGCGCGGCGTGCTCGCTGACCCACCACTGGAACAGCGAGCAGCCGCCGGTCGGGCGTAGGCCGTGGCCTGCCAGCAGGTCGTGCAGCCGCGCGCCATCGGCCTCGAGGCGGCGGCGCTGGCCGGTCTGGCCCTCATCGTCCAACAACAGCGTGCGCGCGATGCTGCGTGCGGAGCCGCTCACCGTCCAGGGGCCGAGGATTTCGTCGAGGCGATCGAGCAGCTGCGGCTGCGCCAGCACGAAGCCCAGGCGCAGGCCGGCCATGCCGAAGAACTTGCCGAACGAACGCAGCACGATCAGCCCCGGCAGGTGGCTGTACGCCGCCAGGCTGTGCTCGGGGGTGACGTCCATGAAGGCCTCGTCGACCACCAGCCAGCCGCCGCGCTCGACCAGCCGGGCGTGCCACTCCAGCAGCTGCTCGCTGGGAATGCGCCGGCCGGTGGGGTTGTTGGGGTTGACCACCACCAGCACGTCGAGGCGATCCAGGCTGCGGCGCACGCCCGCCTCGCTGATCTCAAGCAGGCGATGACCTTCGCGGCGCCAGGCCTCGGCGTGTTCGGCGTAACAGGGCGAGACGATGCCCACCTGGCAGTAGCGGCGCAGCCTCGGCAGCGCCTGGATCGCTGCCTGCGAACCGGCCACCGGCAGCAGCGCCTCGACGCCATAGAACCGCCGCGCGGCCTGCTCCAGGCCGTCGTCCCGCTCCGGCAGCCGGCTCCACGCCTCCCTCGGCACCTCCGGCAGCGACCAGCCGTAGGGCGCGATGCCGGTGGACAGGTCGAGCCAGTCGGCAAGGCCGATGCGGTATTTCTCCGCGGCTTTGCGCAGGCCGCCTCCATGGTTAAGCATTCAGCAAACTCCCGATGACCAGCAGCAGCAACCACACCAGCACGCCGCGGCGCACCAGACGCATCGCCCGGCGGACGTCCTCGCCGCGCGCCACGGCGCCCTCGCCCAGCGAGGGGCGGTAACGCATCTCACCGTGATAGATCGACGGGCCGCCCAGCACCACGCCCAGCGCCCCGGCACCTGCGGCCATCACCGGCCCGGCATTCGGGCTGCTCCACTGCGGCGCCTGGAGGCGCCAGCAGCGCAGCGCCCGACGGGTTTTCCCAAGGAGCGCGTAGGTCAGCGCGACCAGACGCGCGGGCAGGTAATTCAGTACATCGTCGAGGCGCGCCGCAGCCCAGCCGAAGCGCTCGAAGCGCGCGTTGCGGTAGCCCCACATGGCGTCCAGCGTGTTGCTCAGGCGATACAGCACCACGCCCGGCGCACCGGCCACGGCGAACCAGAACAGCGCGGCGAACACCGCGTCGCTGCCGTTTTCCAGCACCGACTCGGTGGCCGCCAGCGCAACCCCGCTTTCATCCAGCCCGGACGGTTCGCGGCTGACGATGTAGCCGACTCGCCGCCGCGCCTCGTCCAGATCGCCGCGCTCCAGCGCATCGGCCACCGGCTGCGCATGCTCGTCCAGGCTGCGCAGGCCGATGGCGAGGTACAGCAGCAGTGCCTCGATGAGCCAGCCGAGGTACGGCAGCCGTCCCAGCGCCCAGGCCAGCAGCGTCAGCGGCAGCACCGCCAGGCACCAGCCGAGCGCGCCGTTCAGCCGCGTACCGCCGCTCACCCGGTTCAGCCGCGCCTCGATGGCGTCGGCCAGGCGACCGAAGCCCACCAGCGGATGCCAGCGCTTCGGCTCGCCGAACAGCGCATCCAGCGCGACACCGGCGCAGGCGCCCAGAGCCGTCGCGATCATGATTTCTCGCCCCACTGGTTGCCGAACAGCATGTCTTCCAGCGGCTGCGCCTGGGTCCAGCCTTCGCCGACCAGCATCGGCTCCGGGTAGAAGGCCGGCACCGCTCCGAGGCAGAGGATCGCCACCGGCTTGGCGCCGGCCGGCATGCCCAGCAGCTCGGCCAGGCGCTGCGGATCGAACAGCGACACCCAGCCCATGCCCAACCCTTCCGCGCGGGCCGCCAGCCAGAGGTTCTGGATCGCACAGGACAGCGAGGCGAGGTCCATTTCCGGCAGCGTGCGACGGCCGAAGACATGCGCCTCGCGGCCATCCTTCAACGCGGCGACCAGCAGCTCGGCACAGTCGCGCACACCTTCCACCTTGAGCCGGAGAAAATCGTCGCGCCGCTCGCCCAGCGCATCGGCGGTGAGCAGGCGCTCCTCCTCCACCAGCCCGGCGATAGCTTCGCGTAGTTCGGGACAGCTGATGCGCAGGAAGCGCCAGGGTTGCATGAGGCCGACGCTGGGCGCCTGGTGCGCGGCCTGCAACAGCCGGGCGAGCAGTTCCGGGGCGATCTCGCCGCCGCTGAAATGCCGCATGTCGCGGCGCTCGGCGATGGCCCGGTAGATCGCCGCGCGCTCTTCGGCGCTGTAGGCCCATTCGTTCATGGCAGGAACCAGGCCGCCACGGCACGCGGGTCGGACGGCATGTAGAAGTGGATGTAGGACGCCGTCAGCCGGCCCTGGCGATACACCGCCTCGGCGGCGCCACGGCCGTTCGGGCATTTGCCGCGGGCCAGCGGCGGCAGCGCGCAGTCCAGCGTCGAGTGGTGGTAGGTGTGCCCACGCAGGCGGCCTTCCGGCAGGTCCACCGCCTGCAGCGCTAGCGCGGCCAGGCGCGATTGCAGGCGCGCCTCGCCGGGCAGCAGGCCGAGCATCTCGCCGCGCTGGCCGTGCTTGTCGCTGAGCCCGTCGAGCAGATAGAGCAGGCCGCCGCATTCGGCGAGGATCGGCTTGCCCGCCGCGTGATGCGCCCGGATCGCTGCGCGCATCGGCCGGTTGCCCGCCAGCCGCGCCAGGTGCAGCTCGGGGTAGCCGCCGGGCAGGTAGAGGCTGTCCACCGCCGGCAGGGTCTCGTCGTCCAGCGGCGAGAAGAATCGCAGCTCGGCGCCCAGACGGCGCAGCAAGTCGAGATTGGCGGCATAGAGGAAGGCGAAGGCCGCGTCCCGCGCCACGCCGATGCACACGCCGCGCAGCAGCGGCTCGACGTCGCCCTCCTCCTGCGGCGAGGCGAAGGCTACGGCGGTCGGCAGCGCGGTGTCGGCGCTGGCCGCCAAGGCATCGGCGGCGCTGTCCAGGCGCTCGTCGAGATCGGGCAGTTCCTCGGCCTGTACCAGTCCCAGGTGACGGCTGGGCAATTCGATGGCGGCAGCACGCGGCAAGGCGCCGTACCAGCGCTGCGTGGCGGGCAGGCTGGTGCGCAGCATCTCGCCGTGGCGGGCGCTGCCGACGCGGTTGGCGAGCACGCCGGAGAACGGCAGGTCGGCCTGGAAGGTGGCCAGGCCGTGGGCGACGGCGGCGAAGGTCTGCGCCATCGCCGCGGCGTCGATCACCGCCAGCACCGGAAGGCCGAAGGTGCGCGCCAGGTCGGCGGCGGACGGCGTACCGTCGAACAGCCCCATCACGCCCTCGACGAGGATCAGGTCGGCTTCCTGCGCGGCCTGCCACAGCTGCCGACGGCACTCCGCCTCGCCGACCATCCACAGGTCCAGTTGGTAGACCGCCTGGCCGCTGGCCCGCTCGAGGATCATCGGATCGAGAAAATCCGGGCCGCACTTGAACACCCGCACGTGCCGACCTTGGCGCGCGTGCAGGCGCGCCAGGGCGGCGGTGACGGTGGTCTTGCCCTGCCCGGACGCGGGCGCGGCGATCAGCAGGGCGGGACAGGGGCGGGTTTCGCTCACGGGCGAGAACTCCACGATGAGCGCGTGCGGGTCGTTGGGGCAGGATCGCGATAGCCGCTCATCGTCACCGTCCTAGAGCGCCTGGTAGCGCACCGCGAGGTACACCGCCTGGCCCGGCTGGTTGTAGGTCGCGGCCGTCTCGTACTCGGCGCCGAGCAGGTTGCTGACCTTCGCCTGCACCCGCCACTCCGGGTTCAGCCAGTACTCGCCGCGCAGATCGACGGTGGCGAAGCCGTGCAGGTCGGTGGTGTTGGCCGCGTTGTCCCAGCGACGCCCCTCGGCGTGCAGCGACGCGCCGGCGCCGAAGCGACCGAAACGGCGATCCAGATCGAGGTTGAACAGCTGCTCGGCGCGGCGCGGCAGCAGGTCGCCCTGATTGGCGCGGTCGGAGCGGTTCTGCGGGTCCTGGAAGGTGGCGTTGGTCGACCAGTCCCAGCCGCGCCAGTCGCCGGCCAGGCTGAGCTCCACGCCGCGGATCACCGCTTCGTCGATGTTGTAGGCGCGCAGCCCCTTGCCGGCGTTGAAGTAGGCGATGAGGTTGTCGATCTCGTCGTAGAAGGCGTTCACCGACCAGGTGCCCCAGGCGTGCTGCCCTTCCAGGCCGAATTCGAGATTGCGCGACTTCTCCGCCTCGAGGTCCGGGTTGCCGTTCACCGGGTGATAGAACTGGTTGAAGGTCGGCGCCTTGAACGCGGTGCCGTAGCTGCTGGTGAAACGCAGCGCATCGCTCAGCGCGAACGCCCAGCCGAGGTTGCCGGTGGTGTGGTTGCCGAACTGCTCATTGCGGTCGCGGCGCAGGCTGAGCTGCCACTCGTTGCGCCCGAAGCTGGCCAGGTACTGGCCGAACAGGCCGTCGTTGTCGCGCGAGTCCTCGCGGAACGCGGTGGTGCCGTTCACTTCGTCGTGCAGGTGGTCGTAGCCGAGCGTGAGCAGTTGCCCGCTGGCGACGCTGAAATCGTTCTGCCAGCTGAAGCTGTCGCGGCGGGTGTCGATGCGGGTATTGAAAGCGGAGCCGGCGTAGGTGTCGTTCTTGTCCTCGCTGCGGCCGGCCTGCAGGGTCATCAACCAGGGCTCGAGGGGACGATAGCGGGCGCGGGCGCCGGCAACCTTCTGCACGCCATCGGCGTTGGCGCGGGTGCCGGAATCGTAGTCGTTGTGCGAATTCGACTGCAGCAGGTTGCCGTCCAGCTCCAGGCCGTTGGCGAAGCGATAGCCGCCGCTGAAGCTGCCGGCCAGTTCGCGGTAACCGTCGGCATCGGCTTCGTAGCCGGCTGTGGCGGAGCGGGCGCTGATGCCATCGGTGGCATTGCTGCTGACGCCCAGGTTGTACCAGCCGTCGCGGTTGCCGCCGGAAACCCCGGCGCTGCCGCTGTAGCTGTCATGGGTACCGTAGCCGGCGGAGAAGAACGGCTTGGCACCGCCGTTCGCGTTGCCCTTGCGGGTGAATATCTGGATCACCCCGCCGATGGCGTCCGAGCCGTACAGCCCCGAGCGCGGGCCGCGGACCACCTCGATGCGCTCGATCAGTTCGACCGGCAGGTTCTGGAAGGCAACATCGCCGGTGGTCGCCGAGCCGACGCGGATGCCGTCAATCAGCACCAGCACATGGCTGGAGTTGCCGCCGCGCAGGCTGACCGAGGTGCTCTTGCCGGGGCCGCCGTTGTTCACCAGGCTGATGCCGGGCACGCGACGCAGCAGTTCGGGCACCGAGGTGGCCTGGCTGCGCTCGATCTGTTCGCGGTCGATCACCGTGGTCGCCGCGATGCCCTCCTGCGAGGTACGCGTGGCGGTACTGATCTGCTCGTCGAGCAACAGGGGCTGTTCGGCCGCTACGGCCAGGGAAAGCGAGGAAAAGCCCAGCAGCGAAAACGCCGCGGGCGTGAGGAAAGGCTTGCGCTTCAAGGAATGGTCTCCGCCGTGCCACCCGCACGACATAAGCAGGGAAAGGCGGCGGAGAGCAGCGACGCAGCGGCCGGGACACCGGCAGAGGCGCGCGGCAACGCCCTCCGCGATGCCGTGAACTGCGACAGGCCGGTCTCCGGGCTTGCGAGAGGAACCTTGGGGTTCCGGCGAACGCACCTTCCCATGCAGAGCACAGTGGTTAACGCGGTCGCACAACTCGCCTACCGTTGCGGGGGCAGCGCCGGACTGGTCCTTCGGGGGACGCACCGGCTTCCCTGTTTCACCCCGCCGACATCAATCGGAGGGGCACCTGAAGCAAGCCGCGAAGGTTAGAGGCTGGGCCGGAACGCGTCAATCGCCGGCACCGGGAGAGCCCTGACAGGCGTGTTTGGCGAGCTGGATTTCGCGCTGGGAGGGACCTTTTTCCGCAGCGATCCTATCGAACCCTCTGTTACGTCCCCCGAACGAGGCCAAGGCAGGTACTGTTTCGCCCATGACGACGATCCTACAAATCTCCGACACCCACTTTGGCACCGAGCGGCCCGAGGTGGTGGCCGCGCTCGAAGAGCACGTGCGCGAACACGGCGCCGACCTGCTGATTCTTTCCGGCGACATCACCCAGCGCGCCCGCCTGGAACAGTTCGCCGCCGCGCAGGCCTTCGTCCAGCGCCTGGAACGCCTCGGTATCCCCGACACGCTGGTGATACCCGGCAACCATGACATCCCGCTGTACAACGTCGTCGAACGCTTCCTCAGGCCCTATGCCAATTACCGGCGACATTTCGGCAGGGAACTGGAGCCAGTGTTCGAGAATGACGAACTGCTGGTAATCGGGCTCAACACCACCTCGCCGCGCCGCCACAAGGACGGCCTGGTGACCACCGAGCAGGTGCGCCGCGTGTGCCAGCACCTGCGCACCTCTGCGCCCGGCAAGCTGCGCATGGTGGTGGCGCACCAGCCGTTCGGCGCGATGGTCAGCAGCGACTTGAGCAACCTGCAGCACGGCGCCGCCCACGCGCTCAGCCGCTGGGCCGAGGCCGGGCTCGATCTGGTGCTGGGCGGACACATCCACCTGCCTTACGTGCTGCCGCTGAGCAAGCAGTATCCTCAGCTTTCGCGGGAGATCTGGATGGTGCAGGCCGGCACCACGCTCTCGTCGCGGGTGCGCGGGACCTCGCCGAACTCCTTCAACAAGCTGCGGGTGGGCAAGCCCGGCAGCAAACAGGCGTGCGTGGAGCGCTGGGACTGGCTCGATGGCCGGTTCGTCCTCGGCTCGCACTTCGATCTGGAATGGCCGCTACCCGGTGCCGCACGGCAGGCGTGAGCACGGGCACGAAGCGGCGGAAGGTTGGCTCGGTCAGGGGTTGCGTGCGAGGTGATCGCCGTCGAGCACACGCTTGGCGCTCAGGTAGCTGCGCTGCCAGTAGGCATCGGCCAGCTTGTCCAGGCGAACCGTGCCGCCGCTGGACGGCGCATGCACGAAGCGCCCCTCGCCCACGTAGATGCCGGCATGGCTGACGGTGCGTCCACCGTTGGTGGCGAAGAACAGCAGATCGCCCGGCTGCAAGGCGGAACGTGACACGCTGGGCGCGCGCAGGTTGACCAGTTCTCCGGTGGAACGCGGCAACTTGATGCCGGCGGCGTCGCGATAGACGAAGCCGATCAGCCCGCTGCAATCGAAGCCGCTGTCCGGCGTATTGCCACCGTAGCGGTAAGGCGTGCCCACCAGGCCGAGCGCACGGAACAGCACGTCATCCGACGAGGGCGAGAACTGTGCGGTGGGATCGACGAATACCGGCTGGGGAGCCGAGGGCGGCGGGCTGCTGGCGCAGGCGCCCAGTAGAGCAGCGACGAATATGAGCGAGAGACGAGCCGGACAGGCCATGACGGGCGATCCTTATCCTGAGTGCGGCTACTCTGCCGACAGCCCGGCCCGGACGCAAGTCCGGGCCGGACAAGGGATCAGGGGCGGTAGCTGCTTTTTTCCAGGGAAGTCTGGGCGACCAGTACGCGCTTGCCTTCCATGAAGCTGGAGCGCCAGTAGCGATCGTCGAGGCTGTCGACCCGTACCCCACCGCTGCGGCGGCTGGAGGAATGGATGAACTGGTCGTCGCCGATGTAGATGCCGGCGTGGGATACGCGGCCACGGCCACGGTTGTTGAAGAGGATGATGTCGCCCGGCTTGAGGTCGTTGCGCGCCACCAGCGGCGCATCCAGATTGATCAGCTCGCGGGTCGAGCGCGGCAGTTGAATGCCCGCCTCTTCGCGGAACAGGAAGCCGACGAAGCCGCTGCAATCGAAGCCGGTTTTTTCGCTCAGGCCGCCGAAGCGGTAAGGCGTGCCGACCAGTTGGAAGCCGCGCTCGAGAATGCTGTCGGCGAGGTCGGGCAGCTTGTAGGACTTGTCCGAGCTGAAGTGCGCGGGTTGCTCGGCAACCTCGTCGCCGGCTTCGTCGTCAGCGTCGACGTCGACGTTGGCGAAAATCGATTCGGCAGCGGTGGAGCTGCGGCTGTGAACCGGCAGGGACTGGTTCGACTCGGTTTGCAGCGAAGTTGAAGAGGAGGTGGCGCAACCGGTGACTACGAGTATCAGAGCCAAAGGCACGAGGGGTGCGAAGCGCTTAAGCATGGGCACGGCCGTGTCGGAAAGTTGAAGACGGCCGGACTATGCCCTCTGAACAACCCATTTGCAAATTTTATGGAACCAAATGTGACGTCAGAGTTTCGACGAAACATCTAACCGCGCCTGAACCTTCCTGACCCTCCAGGACCCTTTCTTTTTCCCCAGATCGGACGCAACGCCGCCGTGATGGGGCTGGCGCGCTGCGTCATTTTTGTGACGCTAAATGGTTCGCTGCTGTATTCATTTTTTTTGGGCGACGAACGGTGCGGCAATCGGTCCTGGCGATCAGTGATTGGTCGTGTGCGCCAGCATCACCGACAACTGGCACAACGGCCGGCCGCTTTCTTCGCGCCAGACATTGAATGCAGCCTGCACCGCGGCGAGGTCCCTCTGGCTGGTCGGCGCCTTGTCGATCACGTCCTGGGCCTTGAGGGCGGCGACCATGTCGTCCGAGGGAATGAAGGTGTCCTTGCCGATCATCCGCAGAAAGCGCGGCACCGACAGCCCGCCGAGCTGGTTGCCGTGCTTCTTCAGGTAGGTCCACAGGCCAACGATGTCGCTCTCCGGCCAATCGGCGATCAGCGCGCCGAACGAGCCCTTCTCTCGCGCCACATCGAGGATCATCTGCGCGTTGCGCGGCACGCTCTTGAGCTTGCCGAGGTGGCGGATCAGCCGCGCGTCCTGCATCAGTCGCTCCAGATGCTCAGCGCCCATCAGCACAACCTTTTCCGGATCGAAGCCGAAGAACACCTGCTCGAAGGCCGGCCACTTCGCATCCACCAGACTGTGCTTGAGCCCGGCGCGGAAGATTCGCAGGCTGATCGTCGACAGGTAGCGGTCATCGCCGAGGTCGCGCAGCCGCGCAGCGCTCAACGGTTGCGGCAGGCGCGCCTCCAGTGCCTTGGCCGAGCCGAAACGGTTCAGGCAGTACTCGTGCAGCCATTTGTAATCACGCATGGGAAATCATCGGCCTTAGCGGACTTGTATCTCGTAGGGGGCGGCGAAGCTGCCCTAGCTGACGTCCATGAACGCGGTGCCGTCGCTGCCTCTTTCCTCATGGACAGTGGTTACAGGTTCATCACATCGAGGAAGCGCGGCGTGGCGCTCTCGTCGATGCGCAGGTTGGTGAAGTCGAACAGGTTGCGATCGGCCAGTTGCGAGGGCACCACGTTCTGCAGAGCGCGGAACATGATTTCGGTGCGCCCCGGCGACTTGCGCTCCCACTCGTGCAGCATGTCCTTGACCACCTGGCGTTGCAGGTTTTCCTGCGAGCCGCACAGGTTGCACGGGATGATCGGGAATGCCTTGAGCTGCGCGTACGCCTCGATGTCCTTCTCGTTGCAATAGGCCAGCGGACGGATCACCACGTTGCGCCCGTCATCGGCGCGCAGCTTGGGCGGCATGGCCTTGAGCGTGCCGCCGTAGAACATGTTGAGGAAGAAGGTCTCGAGAATGTCGTCGCGATGGTGCCCCAGGGCCATCTTGGTCGCGCCGATCTCGTCGGCGAAGGTGTACAGCGTGCCGCGACGCAGGCGCGAGCACAGCGAGCAGGTGGTCTTGCCCTCGGGGATTTTCTCCTTCACCACCGAGTAGGTGTCCTTCTCGACGATGTGGTACTCGACGCCGATCGACTCCAGGTAGGCAGGCAGCACGTGCTCGGGGAACCCCGGCTGCTTCTGGTCCATGTTCACCGCGACGATCTCGAAACGGATCGGCGCCACTTTCTGCAGATAAAGCAGGATGTCGAGCATGGTGTAGCTGTCCTTGCCTTATAGCTTAAGAAAACATAACTGGACAGCACCAGCATAAGCGCAACCTATTGATTTTAAATGAATTAAATAGAAAGCTGGCTTTACAGAAAAAGGCGAAAAAGTAAATTTTGCGTCTTCCTGAGCTCTGAAAACCCTCATACCTCCCGAAAAATCACCTTGAACCTTTACAAAATCCGAACGACATCAATTCGGCCTTCAACACTGGATGATGAAACCTCGGCTGCTTCGAATTCGTAGGGCGGTCGGGCATCCGACCTATCAATGGATAGATCTATAAAATCGAAGAGGCTGCGATCAGCTAACTGGGAAGGACTTACGCTTTGTAAGCTGTGAAAGATGTTTTCTACGCAGCCAGGATTTACCGAATCCCACTCCGCAATCATCGACTTGATTTTTTTCCTCTGCAAATTCTCTTGCGATCCGCAGAGATTACACGGAATGATTGGATATGCGCTATCGGCAGCGACCTTTGCTATATCTTTCTCGCGACAGTAGGCGAGTGGCCGGATGACTATATTCCTCTTGTCATCGCTAAGAAGCTTAGGAGGCATCCCTTTCAATTGCGCTTGGAAAAACATGTTCAGAAACAAAGTTTCAACCATGTCATCCATATGATGACCGAGTGCCAATTTAGTAGCCCCAATTTCCTCAGCAAAACTATAAAGCGTGCCCCTTCTGAGTCTAGAGCAAAGAGAACAGGTAGTCTTACCTTCTGGGATCTTACTCTTGACAACGGAATAAGTATCCTTGTCAATTATATAATAATCAATCCCTTTAGCCTCGAAAAACTCAGGCAATATATGCTCCGGAAAGCCAGGTTGCTTCTGATCAAGATTAACCGCCACAACACTGAATTTTATTTGCGCAACTCTCTGCAAGTGCAGCAAAGCGTCAAGCATAACGAATGAATCTTTGCCACCACTTACGCAGGCCATAACTTTGTCGCCATCTTCGATCATTGCATAATCTACAACAGCCTTGCCCACATTGCCGCGCAGCTTTTTACGACGAAGTTCCGCAGCTTTATTAATCTGAGATACCTGTTCGCCCATCATCATAAACACTAGCTTCCAATTAAATATTTACAAGCCCAGTTTACTATAAAAACCTCACCCACCTTGCAACATCCCGCACCACTTGCGAAGGATTGAGATAGTTAGACACTACCAAAATCGGACGCATAAACAATTCGAAGCAAAGCACAACATTGAGGTCACGTATTTAATATACGACATACACTCTTAAGTAAATCTATAAGTCAGTATCATCTGCCGAGTTTGACGCCAGCTATATCATAACAAGATTATGCCTGCGTTTTATAGAAGCTCCTGACCAACGATTGCATTTAGCTTGACCGAGTCGCAACAGGGGAGGATCACAGCACGGAACTCTGCGAGTCACGCGGAGAGGCCGCAGCAGCCTCAGAATCACATGTGGTGTCAGGCAGGCTCAGTCATTGGGGCTGGATTCAGACGTTGGAGATTAAGCCTTCAGCGCAGCCTCGATCGCGGCAAAGTCGATCTTCGTCATGCCATCAATGGCCTCGAACGAACGCGTTGCTGCCGCTCGATCAGGGCTGGGTATTGCAGCCGTCAGGATATGTAGGGAGATCTACCACGAAACACCCACTCGTCCCTGTGCCAGCCATACGCGCTCACCTGGCCCCATTATTAATGATCGCGCTCACAAGTGGTCCGTCTCAGCCTGATCATCGGTCGCGACCTGGAACGAAAAAGGCTCTTTGTACTGGAACACCGGGTCGTCGTTCAGGCCAAGGCAGGACATGCGCTACCCTGATCTCGACCGCGAACACATCGCCCTGCTTGCCGGCTGGATGGTCGCCGGGAGCGTGGTGGACGGCCACCACCACGCAGTCCGAAAAGTCTCTGCATAGAAAGAAGAAGTCTCCCCTTTGATTACATCAAAACGGCAGTAGCTGATTGGCGGTGACGATTCGAAGCGTCCACTCATCTAGCTCTCAGTGGTCCACGATGGTTCGGCTGTTGCCAGTCACGACGGGCCGGATTCAATCCATAGCTGCCGGTGGCGACGGGCCGAAACCGGCCAAAAGCAGCCGTTAGCTAGGTGCTACTTCCGGCCCGAAGCATCCTATCCAAGATGATTCAAAACACCTGTGCAGCCAGTCAGAGTGAAAACGGCCAGCTCCACTCACAGCAACATGGGGCTTAAGTCTAACTATCGAGGGCTCTACGATAGCTGGACCTGTTTGCGGGTACGGCCAAGCCCGCCACTTTATCTCGGCGCAATTGGTTGGCATAGTCCAATTACTACCGCGTGACAATGGGGAAGCGTCCGTCTGGCTGATCCAGTAGGCTGAAGAAGCGCCCAAGGGCCAGGGGGTTGCCGTCGATCGACACCTGATCGGAGCTGAGCAGGGCTGCGGCGCCGGCTTGCCCACTGATTATCTGCAAGAAGAAGTCCTTACTCAGGTTGAGGCTGGCGTCGGCCTCGGCGACTTCGCCTTCATTCATACGGCGGTGATGCAGCACGGCGTTCTCGATCCACAAGTGATAGCGCGCGCCGCTGTCGGTGAAGTTGAGGTTGATACGCAGCGCGCTGTCGGCTGCCGCCGTGCCATTGAGCTTGGTGGCCATCACGTCCAGGAAGCGCTCGGGAGCGGTGTGTTTGAGCATATCGAGCATCATTACCGGAGTGAAACCCTCTTCCGGCAGGCCGTGGCGCAGCTCATAGGTGCCACTCAGGTAGAAGTTGCGCCAGGGCCCCGACTCGGCCTGATAGCCCAGTTGCTCGAAGCTGCGTGCCTGCAGATCGCGGGCGCCCTGGTTGTCCGGATCGGCATAGAGCAGATGTTTGCCCAGCTCCGCGGCCCAGCGGTAATCGCCCTCGGCATAGGCTTGCTCGGCGGCTGCCAGCAGCGGCTCACGGCCGCCGGCCAGGGCCACGTACTTGGCGGCGGCGGCCACCGGCGGCAGTGGGTCGAGGTTGGCCGGGTTGGCGTCGAACCAGCCTAGGTAGAACTGATAGATGCCGCGCACGTTGTGCTTGAGGGTTCCGTAGTAGTCGTGCACGTTCAGATGGCGGTCGAGGCTGGGCGGCAGGTGCAGTTGCTCGGCGATCTCCGGCGCGGTGAGGCCGGCATTCATCAGGCGAACAGTTTGATCGTGCAGGTAGCGGTAGGCATCACGCTGGGTGGTGAGGAAGGTCTGGATGTTGTCCTGCCCCCACACTGGCCAGTGGTGCTGGTTGAACAGCACCTCGGCGCCAGCGGCTTGCGCGCGGCTGGCGTCGATGTAGTTGGCCCACTGCAAGGCATCGCGTACCTTGGCGCCGCGTAGGGTGTACAGGTTGTGCAGGGTTTGCGAGAGTAGCTCGGCGCCGCCAAAGGCGTTCAGCTCCGGCAGGCTGAAGGTCATTTCCGCCGGGGCTTCACTCTCGGGTACGTTGTAGAAGACGAAGCGCACTCCATCCACGTCCAGCGTCTGTTCGCGGCCGTCGATCAGTTGGGTGGGCGGCAGAATGCCCATGTGCCCGAAGGCAACCGCCTTGCCCAGGCCGTTGTCTACCAGGCCCTCGGCGCTGCGCGGTAGGCGCTTGCCGTACATGAAGGTGGCACGGCGGGCCATGGCGATGCCCATCATCAGGTTTTCGCTGGTGGCCTCTTCCATAAACCCAGCCGGGGCAATCACCGGTAGCTGACGCACCTTGGCGTCTTCGGCGCTGATCACGCCGAGAGCACCGCCAAAGTGATCGACATGGCTGTGGCTGAAGATCATCGCGCTCACCGGGCGTGAGCCCAGATGTTGTGCAACGAAGTCCATAGCGAAGGCGGCGGTTTCCCGGCTGGTTAGCGGGTCGATGACAATCCAGCCGCTGTCGCCTTCGATCAGCGTCATGTTGGCTAGGTCGAAGCCGCGTAGCTGATAGATTTTGTCGCTGACTTTGAACAGCCCAACCTGGTTATTCAGCAGCGCTTGCCGCCACAGGCTGGGGTTGACGGTAGTGGGGGCCTCACCTTGGATAAACGCAAAGCTATCGAAGTCCCAGATCACTTCGCCTTCGGCATCGCGCACCTGGCCCTGAGGCGTGGCAATTAGGCCGCGGCGTGCCTGGGCTAGGCCCTCGACATGGCTCAGGTCATAGCTCTGCGCCACCTCGGCCTGGGCAGCTTGCGTGCGTGGCGTGGCGGCGCTGTGACTGGGCGCAGGGCCGTCGCTGCATGCACTGAGTAGCAACAAGGTGCTGGTTAGCATCCAGCGATAGGGCAGGTTCATCGGCGTTCTCCAGAGAGTGTCTGGTCAGAGCATGGCGTGCGATCTACTATGCGTCCAATGCAATCAAATCATTTAATTGATGAGCAAAAGACATGAATATAGAGTTCCGTCACCTGCGTCATGCCTTGGCCCTGGTCGAACATGGCAACTTTGCCCGCGCCGCAGAGGCGCTGCACCTCTCCCAGCCGGCGCTGACCCGCAGCCTGCAAGCGCTGGAAGCTCAGGTTGGCGAGCAGCTGTTTGATCGCAGCCACCGCGAAGTGACCCCCACAACGATGGGCGAACTGTTATTGCAGCATGCCCGGCAACTGCTGCTGCACGCCCAGGACTTGCAGCGTGACCTACAATTGGCGCGCGGCCTGGAGCAAGGTGAGTTGCGTGTGGGAGTAGGTCCGTTTGCCGGCGCCGCGCTTGTCGCCCCGGTGCTGGCCATTTTGAACCGCGCGCACCCCGGCGTGCATTTGGAGGTGGTGTTGGCACCCTGGCAAGAACTGCCCGCGCGTTTGCAACGCCGGGAAATAGATCTGCTGGTGGCCGACTTGCACGAGATCGAGGACGACCCCAGCTATACGATACAGGCCCTTGGTGAGCACCACACGCTGCCGATGTGCCGCGCCGGTCATCCCTTGCTTGAGCACCCCGAGCCTAGTCTGGAGATGCTGTTGAAGTATCCACTGGCCGGACCCAACCTTCCCGAGGATATTCGTGAGCAGCTGCTCAAGCGCCTACCTAGAGCCTTACAGAACACCTGGCGTGAGCAGTGGAAGCTGGCCATCACCTGCGATAGCTCGGCCATTATCAAACAGCTCCTACAGGGCTGTGAGGCGCTGGCAATATTGCCTTGGTTTATGGTGGAAGACGAACTGCGGCGCGGCGACTTACAGGCTTTACGCAGCCTTGACCCTGGCCTGCGCGGGCGTTTCGGGATTGCTCATCTGCGCGGCAGACGCCTATCACTTGCTGCGCAATGCTTTATCGAGGTGCTTCTGGCCCACGATACCACCGTGCGCCAGCGCCAAGATGCTTGGTTGGCCCGTTAGGGAAGGGCATGGCAAGGCGGTCAACCTGCAGCAGATCGTCGTCCGACGCCGGTGGCTGACTCGCCGAAGACCGATCCTTCAGTTCTTCCCGCCCAAGCGGCGCAAGGCATCTGGCTTGAAGTCTTGGCGCAGAGCCTCATGGCCGAAGCTGGCCTCGCTCGGGGTCTCATTACTCAGGCCGCTGACCAGATAACGGCGAGACTGCAGATCATGAATAGCCTCGGCGGTCATCCAGGGCACCAGGTCGTTGTAGAAGTTCAACTGGTAGGCTGCCGATACTCGCCATAGCTCACCACGGGCGTCGTAATGGTCCGCTAGGGCAATCTGCCAGGTGTCCTCATCAATGAAAAACGTGCGCTTGTCGTAAATGTGGCGCTGGCCTGCTTTGAGCTTTCCCTCTACCTCCCAGACCCGATGCCGCTCATAGCGCACGTAGTCGCTATTCAAATGCGCAGGCTGGATGATTTGTGCGTACTTCAGCCCTTTGTCGTGCAGTCGGTAGTTGTTGTAAGGAATCAACAGTTCGCGCTTGCCTTTGAGGGTCCAGTCGTAGCGATCGAACGCACCGTTGTACATATCCATGTTGTCCGATGTGGCCAGGCCATCCGAGCTGTTCTGTGGTGAGTCGTAGGCCAGTGTAGGGGCTCGCCGGACACGCCGCTGTCCGGCGTTGTAAGCCCAGGCCTGGCGTGGGGTTTGTACCTGATCCAGGGGCTCGTGAATCAGGGCGATGTTGCCGGCCTGGCGCGCCGGAGCCAGGGTCTGGCCGATGAAATAGAAGAGCAGATTGCTGTCTGGCGTGTTGTCCCGGACATTGCTGGCAAAGACCTGTGTCTGGCGGATGAGGCTGGCCTGATAGGCACCGCTGGTTTGCACCGGCATGCGGTGAACCTCGCGCTTGACCGCCCCGCCACGGTAGCGGGTGACATGGTTCCAGATAACCTCTTCGGCACGCAGGGGGACGGGGAACGGCACGCCGCTGGTGTAGCCACCCTCCAGGCCACTACCACTGGCGTTCAGTCTGATCCGGGTGGCGTTTTGCCGGCTCTGTTTCAGGATGGACTCGGGATAGGCCGCGCTGCGGTGCGAGGGATACAGTTGCAGATGGAAGCTCTGCGGGTACTGACGGAGCATGGCTTGCGTGCCTGGGCTCAGCCACTGGGCGAATTGCGCCATGTTGCCGGAGTCGATGCGCTGTAGCGGTTGCTCGGCGGCATAGGGATCGACCAGCGCTCCGCCTGAGGTCGATGGCTTGTATCCGCCGTCCCAGGCGGGGATGCTGCCGTCGGTATTGCCAGCACGTTCGGCGCCCATGGGCGTTAGTTGCTGGTCTAGCTGTGCCGCCTGTTCGGCCGAGACGGCACAGAAAGCGGGCATGCTGATCATCAGGCTTAGTGCCAGGAGTGTGTGGCGGGAGATTGGGCTATTAAGCATGGATAAGTCCTCAGAACTTGGCGCCAAGGGTGAATGAGATGAAGTCGCGGTCGGTCTGCGGATTGAAGTCGCCACCGAAGAAGTCGGTGTAACTGACGGCGGCGTTGTAGCGCTCCAGATAGTCGAAGTTCACGGCCAGTGTGACGGCCTGGCGGCCTTCGACGAATTGCGGAGCCGGAGAGGGGGCATAACCTTCGACGTCATAACGCCAGGCCAACGATGGGGTGACCACGGTGCCCGGCAGCAGGTCGTTGTAGGTCAGGTTGGCTCGGGCTGCATAGCCCCAGGACCAGGGCGTGGTATATCCCTCCCGTTGGCAGTAGTCCTGCTTCAACGCCGGGTTCTTGCAGGCAATGGCGGCACCTTCTACGCCGGAACCGTAGACGGCGTCGCGGCCATAGGCCAGGGTCTCGACCGGCTCCAGATCCGCCACGTGCACGGTGCCGACTTCGGCAATCAACAGCAGGTTATCTGCGCCCCAGATGTCGCTGAAAGTTTGCATGGCCGTCAGTTGCAGCTGGCTAACCGGTTTGCGCCGATAGCCCTGCACCTGTGTCCCATAGAGGCCGGCGGCTTTGGCCAGAATAGGGCCGCTTCCCGGGGCTTGAATGTCCAGGCCAAACAGTTCGTCGACGATGGGTGACTCGGTGTCGAGAAAGCCGCTGGCGTAGAGAAAGTCCTGATGCACCCGTTCAAGTTCGCCTTGGCTGACCAGCCGAGCTACTGCCCTGGATATGGCACCACGCGCTCCAAGCTCCGCAAAGCGGCTGATGCAGAAGGGTTTCCCTTTGGGTAAGCGCTTGACCCGTTGCGCAATGCGGGTGGATACCGACAGAGCAAAATCAGTGCTGGACATTGCGGCTCTCATTTCTATCGCGTGAAGTCCAATGACGAGCTGAACAGCGGCTGATGGAAAGCGATCACCCGCCGTCGATATTCATCATCTGGTGCATCGCTCACCAGGCACTCTTCAAGGCGCCCCAACGAGAGGATCTGGTCGGCCGACGGATAGTGCCTAAGCAGGCTTTTCGCATAGCTGCGGATATCCTGGGGCAGTTCAGAGTCGCGAGAGAGCTCTCGCAGGAACTCTTCGGTTTTGATGACACTGCGGGTTCTTTCGCGGGGAAGGGTCAATGCGGTTATCTCCTGATTCAGTCAACCACGTCTGCCGACGCTTGAATTCTGTCCCCCATACAAGCATCAAAAGCAAGCCAGCAACTGTTGCCGGTAGTGCTTGGAAAAGCTGACCAGATGGTTTGGCTCAGCGGCAGAGCCCCCCAGGGATAAGGTGCATGTAGCACCTGCCCCAATTACCTGCGCAATGCCACTTCCATTACTGTCATCCAGGACATCGATATTGCCAGCAGCCCCAATCCAGCCAGATATTGAACCTGAAGTGGAGGCTGGCATCTCTACCTCGTTCAGCACTGCCAGGTCATCCGGCAGATCATCTGCAATTCTCTCTGCCAAGCACTGCAGTGTCGGCTCCGCTAACATGAATAGCCACGCCTGAATATCGAGCTCGCCTGTGCGCCGAAGCACTCGCCCCAGCACTTGTCGGTAATGCAGCTCAGTGCGGATGCGGCTGAGGTAGCAGCACACCTGGAGTCGGGGAATGTCCGTGCCTTCGCTGATCATTCCAACTGCGATAATCCAACGGCAGGCGCTGTGTCTGAACGCATTGATAACCTGCTGCGCAGCCGGGGTTTTGTTGGTCACGATGCGGCAACCTTCACCCAGGGTTTCCAGGGCCAAGGCAATTTGCTGGGCGTGCTCGATGTCGGTGGCAACCACTAAGCCTGCCGCATCAGGCTTGATCAGGCGAAGCTCATCCAGCTTGCTGCACCCGAGACCGAGTAACTGGTCAATCACCTCGTCATGGCGCAACAGCTCTTCGTAGGTGACAGGGGACTCCCCCAATAGTTTGGCAATGCTGGGAAACATCCTGACAGTGCTCTCCGTGTCCAGCTCCTCGGTAAGTATCACCTTCTGGTTGTCGAGCAGGACAATGCGAGGGGAACGGCACACACCATCAGCAATGGCCTCTTTCAATCCGTAGCGGTAGTCGCAGATCAGGTACCCCTCGGGCGTCGAGTAGCGGGCCAGGGCAATGGCCCGGTCGTCCGAACGCCATGGGGTGCCGGAGAGGGCCAAGGTGAAGGCTGCCCTGTCCTGTATCCGCTGAAGAATCTGTTGGCCCCAGGCGTTACTCAGAAGTACATCGTGGCCGGCGCAGTGGTGGATTTCGTCGAAAACCACGAACACACGGTAGTCATCGAGGAGTCGCCAGAACGTCTCATCTCGGTATTCCATGGCTTGATAGGTGAACGCCGCCCCAACTGCGCCGAGTTGGCCGTCCAAGCGTCTGCCGAGCACCGCAGCAAAGGACGAGCGAAAGCCCTCGACAACTTGGCAGGATGGTGCGAAGCAGAGCACCAGATCGATCCGGTCCTGCTCAAGCAGCCTGCTGGCCAGCTCTGCCGCCATACGCGTCTTACCGGCACCCGGCGTTGCCTGGCAGAAGAAGTGCGGCGTGGCAGTAAAGTGCTCCAGTGCCGCGTCGATGCAGCGGAGTTGCCAGTTTCGCAGCAGTGTGGTCATCGTGCGGAGGCAAGCGTCTTGAGTGTCTTCTCGATGGCGCGAAGATGGCCCAGCAGGCGCGAGCTTCGGTCTCTAGCTTCCAGGTACTCGCCTTCGACCTTATCCCGGAGATGCGGCATATCATCGAGGAGCAGCTTGTATCGCTCCGCCTCGCCCATCGATGCGAGGAAGTCCAGCCTGATTTCCTTGAGGAGCGCCTCCAGGTGCTGATCCGCATCGACTGATGGTTGCGGCACCGCCGCATTATCGAACGCTGACGGCTCCTGCTCTGGCTCACAAGCAGTCTTATGGCTGTTCTCGAACCCGTTGTCGATCAGCTCCAATTGCAGATGTGCCGGAATCGGCTGCAAGTGGTAGACCTGTCCCCGCGAACGGCGCTCTTCATCGAGCACAACCCAACCCATGCGCAGCATTCGGCGGATCTGCTCATACACATAGCGGCGCACATCACCGATACGGAAAGTCATGCCATCCAGGCGCTTGGCATAGGCATCACGCAGTTCACGCGTCGTGAACCTTGAACGCCCTTCCTCCTGAAGCAGCTCATACAGACGCCTGTCGAAGGTAAACGAGGCCGATTTCATTGAGGCACCAGAAGAGTTAACGCAGAGGAAATGCGGATTATAATCCGTGGCCCCTACGTCCGCAAACACACGATAGTGCCGCCTCAACTGGAATTGAGACGGTCATGGATAAGTTGGCGAAGGCGTTAGGGGAACGCATCCGGACGCAGAGAAAGGCTTGCCGGATTTCTCAGGATGCTCTAGCGCTGGCCTGCAGTATGGACCGTAGCTATATGGGGCGAATCGAGCGTGGCGAAGTAAACATCACCGTCGAGAAGCTGTATCGAATCGCAAGCGAGCTCGCTTGCGATCCATCCTGCCTTCTGCCTCGGTTGTCAGAGCTGTAGCTCCGCGTCTGATCGAGAGCGGTGTTCAAGAAGGCCTGACCAGTCCGGGCCGAACTTCGCTCTCGGATGGCCCCTGCAACTGCAGACAACACTTGGAGGTCTGCGGCTTTTTCGCATTAAAGAAGCGCCTTCCTTTATCATCCCCCGGCATCGTGTAGTGGTTGATTTCCCGGTCACTGGCTCAGGGCGCTCGGCTGTCGCCGCCGATGGCATTAGGCATACGCCAATTCTGCTGAACAGAGCTGAGTTGCCGATGCTGACGCCAAGCCGACAGAGCAACATGTGCCGGCCAGGGGATGTAGCCATTACCCAAAATTTTTGCGGCCAAAGTCGCCGCCTTCGCGCATCAGCGATTTGGACAGTGGTAAACCATGAATGCAGTAGAAATTGAGTCCGCCATATCGGACCTGGCTCTTGAGCCCTTTGACGCGGCAGAATTCCCGTTCTCCTTCTTGGCTGCATTTGGCAGAAAAGACGCAGAGATCAAGCGTCTACGCGCGGCGACCGATATAGATGCGCTCCAACGCCATATTCGGCTCACTGGGGTTGGCGCGTTTGACCACCAACTCAGCGGCGGTGTGGCCGGTTGTGGCGTAAAGCAGCTTGTTCTGCACCTCGGCAAAGAACAAGGCGGTTTCCTGCTCGTGTGCCCGATAGTCGGTACTCAGGGCAAACAGCTCGCGCACCTTCTGGTAGAAGCGTTTTTCCGAGGCGCGAATATCGCGGATGCGTGCAAGCAGCTCGTCGAAGTAATCCCAGCCGCCGGGATTCTTCAGGCGCTCATCGTCCATGACGAAGCCTTTGAGCAGAAACTCCTTGAGGTGAGTGCTGGCCCACTGACGGAACTGGATGCCACGTGGTGAGCGCACCCGGTAGCCGATAGCCAGGATCAGGTCGAGGTTGTACTGGATCAGCTTACGGCGCACCTGGCGTCCGCCCTCAGCTTGAACTGTCAAGGATTCCTTGACAGTTGCCTGCGGGCTCAACTCCCCGTCCTCGAAGATGTTTTTCGCGTGCAACGAGACATTCTGCTTGGTGGTTTGGAACAGCTCGGCAAGCTCAAGCTGACTTAACCAGACGCTCTCGCCTTCTACCCGCAGATGCAGCCGGGTCTGGCCGTCGTCCGAAGCATAGAGAATCAGCTCGCTCATGCGATTTTCCCTCGTGGCTTTTTCGGCGCGGCCTTGGCTGTATCTGCTGTCATCTTGGTGTAGAGGTCAAACAGCTTTTCCAGCCGCTCGGTGTCGTTCTTGAAGCTGGCAACAACAACGCTTCGGACGTACCCGGCGGCGTACTACTGCGCAATAACATTCATATCGCCGCCTGCGAGCCCGGCACCGTGGGCGAAACGCTCAAGGCGCTGCGCACCAGCTCGGCCACCACAAAAGCCAAAGCCAAGTTCATCCTTGCCACCGACGGACAAACGCTGGAGGCCGAAGAGCTGATCACGGGTGAAACCATCACCTGCGACTACCCGGACTTCCCCAACCATTTCGGTTTCCTGCTACCGCTGGCCGGTATCTCCACCATCAAGGAGATCAAGGACAACCCCATCGACGTGCGCGCCACCAGGCATCGATGAGCCGCGTGTGGCCAAGTCCAAGGTAGACGCCGTGCGCGCCTTCCTAGGCAGCAGCGATAAGGTGCTGGTCTGTACCCACGCCACCTTCCGCTTTGCCGTGGAAGAGCTGGGAATCGATGCCTGGTCTGTCCCGGGCTGAGTGGACACTGACTTAAGGTGGATAATGTCCGCCGCAAGGAGTGTTCATGACCCAGACCAGACGACGTTTTCCTGAATCCTTCAAACGCGAGGCGGTAGGCCAGGTGCTTTCCGGCACGCCGCTTCGGCATGTAGCCGAGACGCTGGGCATTGCTGAAAGCCTGCTGGGCAAATGGAAGCGCCAGTACGAACAGCAAGGTGACGATGCCTTTCCAGGCAATGGCAAGCAGCGTGGCGAGAACGCGGAACTGCGTCGGCTACGCCAGCAACTGGCCCAGGTCACCATGGAGCGCGATGTTTTAAAAAAGGCGATCGCCATCTTCTCGCAGTCCACGAAGTGAGGTTCCGCGCCATCGAGGCGTTGGCCGGTCGCTACCCCGTAGCGCCAATGTGCCGGCTGCTGCGGGTATCGCGCAGCGGTTTCTATGCCTGGCAGCAGCGGCCTCCTTCGGCGAGAGAGATGGCGAACCGACGCTTGAGCAAGGAGATCCGCACCATCCACCATGAGGTGAATGGGATCTATGGCCATCGCCGAATCAAGGCCGAACTGGCGGCCATGGGGCATGCGTGTGGTCGGCACCGGGTTGCCCGACTGATGCGCGAAGCTGGTTTGCGCGTTCGCTCGCGCAAGCGCTGGCGGCTGGTTTCCAGCAGTCGTCACGCTCTGCCGATTGCGCCGAATCACCTGGATCGCCAGTTCGCCTCGGATCGCGCCAACCGGCACTGGGTCTCGGACATGACCTACGTGCGGACGGCCCAAGGCTGGCTGTATCTGGCCGTGGTGCTCGATCTCTATTCACGCGCCGTCGTCGGTTGGGCGATGCACCATCGCATGCAGCAAGCCCTAGTGCATGCTGCGCTGGAGATGGCTGTGGCACGCCGCCAACCAAAGGCAGAGGTACTGCTGCACTCGGATCGTGGCAGCCAATACTGCGCCTACGACTACCAGGCCTTGCTGCGGCGCCATCGGGTTGTGCCCAGCCATTCACGTCCGGGGAACTGCTGGGACAACGCTGCGATGGAGAGCTTCTTCCGTTCGCTGAAGACCGAGCGGGTGTACCTGACGCATTACGCCAGCTACCAAGAGGCGAAAACCGACCTGTTCGACTACATCCGCTTTTACAATCACCGCCGTCGCCACTCGACGTTGGGCTATCTCAGTCCGATGGAGTTTGAGCGGCGAAACGCGAGCAGTAGCTCTTAACTACCTGTCCACCAGTTCCGGGACAGACCAGCCTTCGACAACCGCCTGATTGCCATCGACGAGTTCCACCACGTTTCCGCAAACCCGGATAACAAGCTGGGCAGCCAACTGAGCGCGTTTATCAACCGCGACAAGGTGCACCTGGTTGCCATGACCGGCTCCTACTTTCGTGGCGACAGCGAGGCCGTGCTGGCCCCTTCGGAGGAGAACAAGTTTGAGACGGTGACGTACACCTACTACGAGCAGCTCAACGGCTATCGCTGGCTCAAGTCGCTGGATATTGGCTACTTCTTCTACACCGGAAGGTATGTGGATGCGGTCGCCAAGGTGCTGGACCCGGCGCTGAAAACCATCGTCCACATTCCAAACGTAAATGCCCGCGAGAGCCTGAAAGACAAAGAGCGCGAGGTCAACGAGATCATGAGCGCGCTTGGCGATTGGCAAGGTGTAGACCCGGCCACCGGCTTTCACCTGATCAAAGCCAAGGACGGCCGCACGCTGAAAGTGGCCGACCTGGTGGATGACAGCGACCCAGGCAAACGCTCCAAAGTGCTCGGTGCACTGAAAGACCCGGCTCAGAAAAACAACCGCGACAACGTGGATGTGATCATCGCACTGGGCATGGCGAAGGAAGGCTTTGACTGGATCTGGTGCGAGCATGCGCTGACCATCGGCTACCGTTCGAGCCTGACCGAAATCGTGCAAATCATTGGCCGCGCCACCCGCGATGCTGAGGGTAAGGAGCGCTCACGCTTCACCAACCTGATCGCCGAGCCTATGGCCGATCAAGCTGCTGTAGCCGAAGCGGTAAACGATATGCTCAAGGCCATTTCCGCCAGCCTGCTGATGGAACAGGTGCTCGCCCCGCGCTATGAGTTCACCCCGAAAGATACCGGGCCGAAAGAAGGCTTCAATTACGGGCCAGAGGGGTATCAAGCGGGTGGCACTAACCTGGGCGTGAATGAAACCACGGGCCAGTTCCATGTCGAGATTAACGGCCTGACCACACCGGAAAGCACAGAAGCCACGCGCATCTGCAAAGAAGATTTGAACGAGGTGGTGACCAGCTTCCTGCAGGATAAAACCGTGCTGGAGCGCGGCCTGTTCGACAAGGAAAACACCTTGCCGGAAGAGCTGACCCAACTGCGCATGGGCAAGATCGTGCGCGAGCGTTACCCGGACTTGAGCGACGTTGACCAGGAAGCCATTCGCCAACACGCCATCGCCGCCATGAACATTACCCAGCAGGCCAAGCTGGCTCTGGCGCAGGTCGATGCTAACGGTAGCGACAACGTGCAGGGCAGTACGGCACTGCTGGATGGCGTGCGCAAGTTCGTCAACGTGCGCGAGTTGGACATTGACCTGATCGACCGTATCAACCCCTTCGATGCCGCCTATGCGGTACTGGCGAAGGCGATGGATGAAAAATCCCTGCGCCAGGTGCAGGCCAGCATTGCGGCCAAGAAGGTGAGCATCCCCGAAGATGAGGCGCGAGAGCTGGCCAAGCGTGCCCTGCAGTTCAAGAACGAGCGTGGCCGCCTGCCTGACATCAACTCCGCCGATGCCTGGGAAAAGCGCCTGGCTGAAGGCGTAGCCGCCTTGGCACGCTACCGCGCCCAAGCCAAAGCGGCGCAGGGGGAATCCACCAATGGCTGATATGAACGATGACGACCTGCTGGATGCGCTGGGGGTAGAAGTCCCCACGCTCAAGACAGCCACTCGAAGCCCTCGTGAAGAGCGCATCATCGCTGGCTTCGAGGACATTCAGCGCTTCTATCAGACCCACGGCCGCGCTCCGCTGCATGGCGAAGACCGCGACATCTTCGAACGCTTGTATGCCGTGCGCCTGGATCAACTGCGCAAGCTGCCAGAGGCACAAACCCTACTGGCTGGCCTGGATACTCACGGCCTACTGTCAGGCACTGCTGTCACCACGACCAATGTGGATGACTTGGATGAGGACGCCTTGCTCGCCGAGCTGGGCATCGGCAGTGAGTCCGTCGAGCAGGACGACATCACCGTACTGCGGCATGTGCGCTCCAGTGCGGCAATCAAGGCGGCAGAAGAGATGGCCGCTCGGAACCCCTGTAAAGACTTCGAGAATTTCAAGCCGCTGTTTGATGAAGTAGAAGCAGGTCTCAAGCAAAAGCGCTGGGTGACCAAGCCTTTTGGCAAGAACGCCAGCATTGAGGCTGGAGACTTCTTCATTCTGAGCGGGCTCATTGCCTACGTCGCCGAAGTCGGGGACACCTACAAAACGCCGAATGCGGAGACGAACGGGCGTTTGCGCGTCATCTACTCCAATGAGACGGAAAGTGATCTGTTGCTACGATCCCTACAGCGGGCGCTTTACAAGGACAGTGAGGGACGTGCCGGATCTCGGCTGATCAAGGTCGACTCAGGCCCACTGTTCAGCGACATCGCCGAGCCAGATGACATAGAAAGCGGCACTATCTATGTGCTGCGCAGCCAGTCCAGCCATCCATTCGTAGCCGAGCACCGCGAGCTGATCCACAAGATCGGCGTGACAGGTGGCAAGGTGGAAACTCGCATCGCCGGGGCGGACAAAGATGCCACCTACCTGCTGGCTGATGTGGAGGTGGTCGCTACTTACAAGCTGCACAATCTGAACCGCACTAGGCTGGAAAACATCTTCCACCGCCTGTTCGGCGCGGCGCAGCTGGACTTAACCATCGAAGACCGCTTCGGCCATCCAGTCAAACCCAGGGAGTGGTTCCTAGTGCCGCTGCATGTGATCAATGAGGCGGTTGAGCGCATTCGGGATGGATCGATTACCGGTGTAGCGTATGACCCGCAAACGGCTCGCCTGGTCAGCGAAGGCGCAATTAAAGCGTGATGATCATATCCGGGCGAAAGCAGGTCTTCGCTCCCGGATACCCCCTCGGATAGCAAACCACGCGTGTGCCCAACACGTCATAGTCGAGGCGGTATGCGAAATTTTAGCTATTGTGTATCTCTTCAGGCCTTTTCTTAACCAAGGCATAGAGATCCAGGTTGGGAATGGCATTGGCGTTCAAAAGCATCCTCTCAATCATGCGCAGTTGCTCTGCATTATTTCTTTTGAGAACCGCAACCTCAGCCTTCAAATGCTCTATCTGCTCCACTAACTTTACTTCAGAAGCAGTTATCTTTGTGTAAAGGGAAGGCGTTGCGCCACGAAGTTCAGCTTTTTTGTTCTTATAATACGTATTGATACCCACATAAGTGCAGAGGGTTTGCCTAGTTGTTTTTATGCCAAGCTCAAGTTCAACCTTAGCCACCAGAGCATCCCACGTCAGCTTACCTACCCACTTAGCCAACATTATCTCTATCTTACGCTGCTGCTGAGCTGATATTTTTGGGACTACCACATCACACCTCGCCTTCAGACAGACCGAAAGAGGATAAAAGAGAGCGCAACTCGGGATTAGCATCAGATGCTGTTCTTGCAGTCTTATCTTCAATAATACCCTTCAGGCGAGCCTCAAAATCCGGTAGGGCACACGCGACCTTTGTAATGATCTTGGTATTTAGATCGGTCAAACTGAACTCAGAGTTTTTATTTGAGTAACGAATCATCGTTCCGACAGGCTTACTTTTCATCAAATCATTCAGCATGGATAGAATATGGGTATTTCGCGAGTGAATTAGATACCACTGCCTCATTGCCTGGGAGTTTGGTAAGCGTGGATCACACGCTACCGATTCTAATCTCAAAGTTTGAAACGATAAATCTTTCTCAAAAAACTCGATTGTCTTCACATCGCCTGCTATGTGACACGTCTCCGGACACATGAAGCACTGCGAGACGAAATCGTTTAAATAATTGCAAGGCGTCACATTAAGATTTTGAGTACAAAGACCGGTGGAGGTGACAGATGCCGGCAGGTTGGTGGTTTGTGTCAGTTGATCTTGGGAAACGACTCGAATATCCCGCCTGTCGATATCTGGCGGATTCAATATCGCACTCACACGACTGGCTTTCTCGTCGTGAGTCGTATGAATATAAGTATGAGTTTGCTCAGAACTCTTTCTGCCCGACCAAGCTGTGATTATTTCTACTGGAATGCTACTTAGATCCGCAAGGGTGTTCGACAAGTGGCGAAGACTATGCGGCCTGAGACTTAACTCTGACGAAAATCCGTAACTCTGAAAAATCGATAATTTGGTGCAGGAATGTCCAGTTAATCGAGGGATAACTGAGGCGCCTAGCGAGGCTAATGGCACCACCATATAGTTTGTCTTTTGAAATGTATTCCCCCCACTCCCAAACCCCTTGGACGCCCCATAAAACCAACTCCCCAAGAAACAGAACATCGCATCTTTCAGGTTAATACTTGACTCTCCGTTTGAAAATGAGAGCGGAAATTCCGGCAGCAGCACGTTCCTATAAAAGGACACCCACCACTCTTGTACCTCTCCGACGGTGATGGTGAGCTTATCGGTAAATATTTCCGGCATAGCAGTGTAACCGAATAAGTAGGGTAGACTTGCAAAAGACGTACGCCCAATTCGCGATACGGATAATTTATCTTGATGCCGTAACGAATAAATTTGTTTACCCTCAAAGAATCGGCCTCTATGAGCATGGTAGGTGTAAGTCAGATCAGCACTTTCCTTGAGAACAGGAACGCAATCATCGACTCCATAAAAACCTAATGCATAACCCAATGTAAAAAGATTGGGTTGCTGTGTTAAGGACAAATTCCGAGCTCGTACTGGTGCAATCTCGAACTCCCCAAGCAATGCCTTTAAACTCTGATTCGGGTTTTCATAGAAACGACACAGTACCCTTGCCGGTTCGGATGCTTTATAAAAAAAGTTCAGAGCTTTCGTGATTGGCTCAACCAGGGCAGCCAGCATGTGATTCTTGTTGTTCCCGTATCCCTTGCTTCCAATCCAGTCTAGGTAATAGACCGGCTCTCCATTGCTTTCAGAGTAAGAATGTAGTCGCTGTTTAGGCAGAAGAGGTAATTCCGCAGTTGTCCGATTGGGTGATGCCAGTGAAAGCAGCGCAAAAGTCACAACCAAGGCATCATGTATATTTATCTCTTCACCAGGACTCAACGAGCCCTGTTCATCCACATGCTCAAATACACTTGAGAAAATGGCGCCTAGGGCAAGCACAGTTTCGATATCCGGAAGCTTCTCTAGCGTATTATCAAAGAGGGCATGCCCTGTCCTGTCTCTATTATCACTTCCATTTAGGTCGATTTTTTTCATAACCCCCTTGTCAGAGCAGAACGCGAGAAACGATCGCAAGCGGTCAGATGACTTAGCCCCCAAATTAAGGCTGCGGATTGTAGAATCTGTTTGGGCATAGAGATCGCCATCCATGAGCGTTAACAACTTCCTAACTACTGACATACGAGCTTTTTTCTCGCCGGCAGATAAAGGTGTATTTGTTGTTTCTATAATCCATACCTTTATCAGGTGGTTATAGGGGTAAGGAAGGCTGTCTGTCGGTCGATTGCCGGCGTTGCCTCTTCCCTTACGCCCATGTACTCCGCACAAGTATCTAATTCGGCGACCAGTATTAGGGTCCACGTGGTACCAAACCAGATCATCAAACTCCGCTTTCTTGCCGCCTGGCCCTTCAAATTGCCCTAGTTCGGCCTTGCGATACTCGCCGGTGAGTCGCTCCAATCGGTCAATGTATTTGTTAAGCATCGAGCGCACGCTGCCTTGCGAGTTCTTCATCACAAACCACAATAGTCAGCTTCACCCACACGATCTGCCTCTCCATTTTTTCGATGCTGCGGGTGTAAAGAGGATTGATTAAGGAGCTGCGGTTTGCCGCAAGCTTGTCTTCCACGCCTCTCAAAACTGACCTATGATCAGCCTCGAGTATCGGGCGAAAATTTGGGCATCCATAGCACCCAAACGGCCTCCCCAATAATGTAGAGCAGGTAGCGCATGTACGCTTGTTACGTGCCCCACCAACAGCGTTGAAATTGTTGTCGACTATGACTTCATCGGCTTCCGGAGCAATAGTTACCGTACCGCTAAATGCCTTCTTCAGAAACTCATTACCGGTATATTTTAAGTCAATCTCTCGCCTCGACTTGTAGTCCAAGTCTATGTAGTGCCTTGCAGCTGGAACGGTAACACCGGTAATCCTGGCCAATTGAACGGCGGGTAGTCCATCTTGAGCTCCTCGAGTTAGTACGGTATGACGAATCCGGTTGGAAGTGGCTATGCAGTCGGCGACTCGATCAGAGGTAACCCGAGTATGTCTTAAGGCATTTGTAATTGAACTCTCCGACATGTGGTAAGCAGTAGAGATTGGCGTAAACAGTTTTTTGAACAAATCTAAAGAATCAAATCTCAAGTTAAAAAGACCGACATCGGGAAACATGGGCATATCACGCATTAGGCTCAAGAGCTCAGATTGATCAACCTCGATCTTTGCTGACTCCATCAGTAGCGTGAGCCCTTGAAAGATCAGCTTCTTATAGTCGCCGAGAGTCTTTGAGATGTCTTCGGAAAGATATATCGGATAACGCTCTGGACATTCTCGCGGAAAGAGCATTCCGCTTGACTTAGCGATAAAAACTCTAAGCTGTAATGTTTGCCCCCCCACTGTGCCAATTTCATCCGCAGCGTGAATTCTCGCGTCGTGAAAGCTTGCACCGGTGGGAATCAGATCTGACCATTTTTGGATAGAAATTTGAATCGGCCGTCTCACAATGGAGAGCAACAGTTTGCTAGTAACACGATTCTTTATATCACCATAGAGGGTTGATGACTGATAGAAGGAAAGGTCTCTATCAGCGGCCCAATCGAACTCCTGTAGATCTTCATTGAGTTGCTTTGCTAACGAGTCAAACTCAATATCGCTTAATGCCCCCCTGGAAGGATCAAGAGTATTGATTTTTCTCTTATCTAAATGGGCACTTGTATATTTGTGATACTCTTCAAACCGTTCATAACCTTGCTTGGAGAGAGTCCCAAAGAACTGATTGAGCCCCTTCTTATTGTTTGTTTTCAACCCACTCCAAAACGTTTTAACACTAGCTAACGAGGGAATACCATTCATCACAAACGGCTTTACATTACAAACTATACCTGATGCTGTACTCGCAGCCATGGTTCGAACATAATGCACAAACACATTCAGAATTAATTCTCGATCATCATCAGATATATTCGATGAGCGGACCCAGTCAACGCAAACCACTTTCCCCTTTCCATTGTACGGAAGTATCACCCATACATCATCCGAGGTATTAACCATCAAGCCAGACTTAGCCGTAACCAATGAATTTACTTTCTTTTGAGGCTTAAGTGCTTTCCGTTTTTTCTCTCGAGTCATTTTTTTTGATCCACTCGACGCTGATGTGCTTTTGATATTTCTCTAGCCTTCAGCGCAATTCGTTTTTCATTATAATTTTCATTCTGTCTCGAATTGTGCGACCATCCCATCGCATATTTTCTACTATCCTCAAGCAAAGCTGGATTGACCCCGAGCAACTCTCCCTTTTTATCAAATACTTCATTCCATTTGTGACGCAACAAATGAGGATGCACATGAAAGCCCAGCGCCCTGGAAAGCTTCCGAAAAACTGCATTTATTGCTTTCAACGAAAGGGGCTGCCCCGCAGTACCTTTAGAGTCATTTTCACTGACAAACACGAAATCATGAAATTTTGCACGAGGAAAGACAGCACGAATGTTGTCAATATAAAACTTAACCTTCTCCAACAAACTTGGATCAACCGTAGCGTAGTGTGCTTTTGTCTTTTGATCAGGTTTTTCAGCGCGCGGATCTGTAGGGTCGTTTCCGGACCGATAGATAGATATCTGATCGTACTCCCCCCAAAAATGGAAGTCTGAAACCTTCAACTTTGCTAGTGCACCTCTTCTGATGCCACCTTGGACTAGCAAATTGACAATCAGATAATTTCTCACCCTGGATGCTTTAAAGGGATTATTAGGAGATGACGGCATCACCATCTCCAAGAACTTTAAGAAAACGTCATCCGGAATCACCGACTCCTCAGGATCGCCGACTTGTTGAGTAACGTTCTTGCCAAGGGAATCTTCATCCAACTTAATCTTTGAAATCAGATAGTTAAATTTTTTGTTTGTTTTATCGTCAACATCCTGCACTTCGTGAAACTGATCGAACAGCCATAAAAGAAACTTCCGAAGTCGCCTGACGCGACCTTGTAAGGTTTCGCCAGATACCGTTGCCATACCTTTCTGATTGGCAACAATGATATTCCTCAGATGTTTATCATTTATATCTATAACCTTAACATTTAAACTCTCTTCACAAAAACCCTTACTTAAGCAACATCTGTCATAAAACTGCATGTACTCTTTATGCGTGATAAACCTACCCGATGCAACTCGCGCGGGCAGGTCAATATTTTTTTCCGAAAAGTACTGCAGCATAAACAACAGTTCATTTGCGTACCTAAAACGCGTATTGGCCGACTTAGCAGACAAAGCGCCATTGAGATAGCAGGAAACATACGGATCAATAGGGCAACCCGCTTCGTCCACTATCGATACGAAGGGCAACGAATTGAATTGGTATCGCCTGAGCTTCATGATTGACAAAATAGCTAGTCCAATAACCATTTAGTTACAAACTAGCCCCCAAACGAGTTCTGTCAAGCGAGAGGGAGGGAAGAGCGACGGATAGTGGGGCTTACGGACAATGCCTACGGGTTTATAGGCTTTACAAAAAGTTCGTTGTTTATACCTTGCCGCCCGACAGGCAGACCATCACCTTGTCGCCGTCCTCGATCATGTTGAAGTCGGCGATGGCTTCGCCGGCCTGGCGACGCAGGCGTTTCTGCAATTTGTTCTGATTGACCGAGAGGGTGCCCATGGCGAAAACGTCCGGCAAGTTGCGAAAGGCGCGCATTTTAAGCGCAAAACCCGCCGTCACCCTACTCCACCCGGATATCCGGCGAGAGAGCGACACGCGCCGATGCTAAGCTCGGCGCATGCCCACCGAACTCGACCCCGCGCTGGACCTCGCCGAGCAGCTGCGCCTGTTGCTCGGCGAAATGCCGGACGGTTGCAGCGAATACCATCTGATCCAGTCGCTCAAGCAGCGCCACTCCACGCATATCCCGCATCTCCCGCTCACCGACCGCCTGGTGCTGTTCCGCACCCATTTCCTGCTGTTCAACGCGCTCTACCGACTGCGCGACCGGTTGTGGCAGGAAAAATCCGCGCACCTGGCGATCGGCGCGCTGCACATCCAGCTGCTGCCCTACCGCGCCGGCGAGGAGGCCTTGGCAGTGCACGATCCGCTGCGTGACTACTACCAGGACATGGACCAGCTGCGGCAGACCGGAGAAAGCGACGTGCAGGCACTGCTCGACAGTTTCTGGACGCGCATGCACGGCGGCGAGGAGAAGCGTGCGGCGCTGGAGCTGTTCGAGCTGGACATGGATTCGCCCCTGGATCTCGCCCTGATCCGCCAGCGCTACCGGCAGCTGGTGAGCCTGCATCATCCGGATCGTGGTGGAAGCACCGAGCGGCTGAAGTCGATCAATCTGGCGATGGAAATTCTGACTCGCTATTACCGCTGAGCGTTACAGGCGGATTTGCTCTAACCCACGGCGGGCGAGGGCTGCAGCGCCTCCTATACTGCGACGTACGATCGCACCCGAATCGACCTCGGTCGCTTCAATCCCCTCCATGGCCGACTCCCGTGGCGATCGCCATAACAAGAGGAGATGCAGGCATGATCAACCACGTATGGGGGCTTTTCACCCATCCCGATCGCGAATGGCAAGAAATCCGTGGCGAGGAGGAATCCGTCAGCCACATGTACCTTACCCACGTTCTGTTACTCGCCGCGATTCCCGCCGTGTCCGCTTATATAGGCACCAGCCAGTTCGGCTGGAGTCACGGTGGCGAGCCAGCGGTTCGTCTGACCGAGGCCAGCGCGGCGCAGATGACCGTGATGTCCTACCTGGCGATGCTCGCCGGGGTCGCGGTGATGGGCGCCTTCATACACTGGATGTCGCGTACCTACGCGGCGAACCCGACGCTCGCCCAGTGCGTGGTGTTCGCCGCCTACACCGCCACGCCGCTGTTCATCGGCGGGCTCGCCGCGCTCTATCCGAACCTCTGGCTGGCGATGGCGGTGGGCACCGTGGCGGTCTGCTACACGGCCTACCTGCTCTACGTCGGTCTGCCAACCTTCATGGGCATCTCGCGCGACGAGGGCTTCCTGTTCTCCAGTTCGGTGCTCGCGGTTGGGCTCGTCCTGCTGGTGGCGATGATCGCGCTGTCGGTGATTTTCTGGAGCATCGGGGTGGGGCCGGTCTACACCAACTGAGAGATCGCATCCTTCAGCTATCGAGCCGCCTACGGGCGGCTTTTGCTTTCCCGGATACCGTTCGCCGGGTAAACGGCGCAATCGATGAACCCTGCATTTCCTCGGAACGTCTACCGCTCAAGCCGGCCCGGTTGGGCGGGCATGGGACAAAAACACGTTTGAGGAGAAACACCATGACTCCACATTTCGTATCGCTGATGACCCATCCGGACCGGGCCTGGGTCGAGATCCGCAACGAAGAACAGGCCAACAGCTCGCATTACCTCGGGCATCTGTTCCTGCTCGCATTGATTCCGGCGATCTGCCTGTTCGTCGGCACCACTGTCACCGGCTGGACCCTGGTGGAAAACGAGACCGTCCGCCTGGACAGCAGCAGTGCCCTGCAACTGAGCGTGCTGCTCTACCTGTCGTCGCTGTTCGGCGTGTTCCTGATGGGCGCCTTCGTGCGCTGGATGACCCGCACCTTCGACGCCCGCCCGACGCTCAACCAGTGCATAGGCTTCGTCGCCTACATGGTCACGCCGCTGTTCCTCGCCGGGCTCGCCGCGCTGTATCCGAGCCGCTGGCTGGCGGTGATCGTCCTGCCCATTGCCGCGGCGTATTCGGCCTACCTGTTGTTCATCGGCCTGCCGAAGTTCATGCGCATCCCGCGGGAGAAAGGCATGCTGTTCTCCGCCTCGGTACTCGGCGTCGGTATCCTGATGCTGGTGCACACGCTGGTCAGCATGATCCTGTTCTGGATGCTGATGCTGCAGCCGACCTACGAACGTACCACGCCGGACCAGGCCTATCCGACCGTCCAGGAACGTCCGAACGAAGTGCCCAAAGGGCTTTGATTCCTCCCTCCTCTGGCATAATGGCGCTCCCCAGGAGTGCCTTATGCCCCACCAGTTGAACGCCCGCGTCGAAGCCTGTTACCAGCTCGCCGAGGCCTTTTTCAAACGCCGTTTCCCGCGCCCCGAGGTCAGCCTGAAGCTGCGTGGGCAGAAGGCGGGCGTCGCCCATCTGGATGAAAACCTGCTGCGCTTCAACCTGCAGCTGTACCGGGAAAACAGCGAAGACTTCCTGCGCCAGACGGTGGCCCACGAGGTCGCCCACCTGATCGCGCATCAGATGTTCGGCCCGCGCATCCGCCCGCATGGTGAGGAATGGCAACTGGTGATGCGGGGGGTCTACGAACTGCCGCCGAACCGCTGCCACAGCTATGCGATCACCCGTCGGCAACGCAGCTGCTTCGTTTATCGCTGCAAGTGCGTGGATGGCGAATTCGACTTCTCGGCGCAGCGTCATGCGCTGGTGGGCAAGGGGCGCCGGTATGTGTGCAGGCGCTGCAAGGGGACGCTCAGTTTTACGGGGGAAAAGCGGGAGGGTTGAGTTCGACTTTGGGATCGCAAAACGCGAGTCTTCAATCAGACTCACTGTGTCAGGGTTATGAGTTAGAGCCGCCACCTTTCCGTATGCACTGGTTCTAACGATCGCGCCCTTACGGCGCGTCACTTTCTCTTGCTTGGCCAAGAGAAAGTAACCAAAGAGAAGGCCACCCCTGCATCCGGCCCCGGCTACGCCGGGGTTCCCTCGCTCCATCGTCGCTCCGGGGGCCGGCGTACAAGGGCCATCCATGGCCCTCTACGCCTCTCGCCGCATCCATGCGGCTCGCTCCCCTACACGACGATTCCACTCAGCCTACTGAAGGGGCGCTCGGTGGTGTCTGAAGGCTCATTTCGTAGGGTGGATCGCGCTTCATCGATCCACCGGGGGTGTAACGGTGGATGAAAGAAGCATCATCCACCCTACGGTTCTATCGGCGCTCGTCAGGGACGAAACCCAAAGTCCAAATACGCTCGCAAGCCAAGAACGAGCCTCGACGATGCGGCCGCATCATTTCAACTCCCCCCTCAACTCCACCACCCTCTCCCGCATCACCGCCCGCCCGACATCCGCCGCCAGCGGCTCGCCCGCCACCAGCCCGACCCGCGACCACAGCCGACGGAAGAAGCCCTTGTGCGGATCGCGGCTGAAGAAGCTGCCCCACAGCCCACGCAGCGCCAGCGGAATCACCGGCACCGGGTTTTCTTCGAGCACCCGCTCCACGCCGGCCTTGAACTCGCCGATCTCGCCATCCAGGGTCAGCTTGCCCTCGGGGAAGATGCACACCAGTTCGCCGTTGCGCAGGTACTCGGCGATGCGCTTGAACGCGGCGTCGTAGATCAGCAGGTCCTCACTGCGCCCGGCGATGGGCACGGTGCCAGCGGTGCGGAACACGAAGTTGAGCACCGGCATGCGGTAGATCTTGTAGTACATGACGAAGCGCACCGGCCGCCGCACCGCGCCGCCGATGAGCAGCGCATCGACGTAGGACACATGGTTGCACACCAGCAGCGCCGCGCCCTCCTCCGGGATGCGCTCCAGGCCACTGTGCTCGACGCGGTACATCGAGTGGCCGAGCAGCCAGATCAGGAAGCGCATGCCGAACTCCGGCACGATCTTGAAGATGTAGGCATTGACCGCGATGTTCATCAGCGAGACGACGAGGAACAGCTGCGGAATCGACAACCCGGCGACGCTCAGCAGCAGGATCGAGACGATCGCCGAGAGCACCATCAGCAGCGCGTTGAGGATGTTGTTCGCGGCGATCACCCGCGCGCGCTGGTCCTCGCTGGTGCGCGACTGGATCAGCGCATACAGCGGCACGATGTAGAAGCCGCCGAACACGCCCAGGCCGAGCACGTCGCCGAGGATCAGCCAGGCCTGCGGCACGCCCAGCACCTGCAACCAGGTGTGCGGCTCGGCGGCCTGCGGAAAACCTCCGGAATGCCACCACAAAAGGATGCCGAACAGGCTCAGGCCGAACGAGCCGAACGGCACCAGGCCGATTTCCACCTTGTGCCCGGAGAGCTTCTCGCAGAGCGCGGAGCCCAGGGCGATGCCCACCGAGAAGACGGTGAGGATCAGCGTCACCACGCCTTCGTCGCCGTACAGCAGGCTCTTGGCGTAGGTCGGGATCTGCGTGAGGTAGGTCGCGCCGAGAAACCAGAACCAGGAGTTGCCCATCAGCGATCGCGATACCGAGGGCCGCTGCCCGAGGCCCATGCGCAGGATGCGCCAGGACTGGCGGAAGATGTTCCAGTCCAGCTCCAGGCCGGGCAGCGCCGCCGCCACGCGCGGGATGCCGCGGCTGCTCAGGTAGCCGAGCACCGCGACCGACACCACCGCCGCGCCGACCCAGCGTGCGTAGCCCTCGCTGGACATCAGCACGCCGGCGCCGATGGTACCGCCTAGGATCGCCAGGAAGGTGCCCATCTCCACCAGCGCGTTGCCGCCGACCAGTTCGTCGTCACGCAGCGCCTGCGGCAGGATCGAATACTTCACCGGGCCGAACAGCGCGGAGTGGACGCCCATGCCGAACAGCGCGAGGAACATCAGCGGCAGCAGGTTGAGCAGGAAGCCGGCCGCACCCACCGCCATGATGAGGATCTCCGCCAGCTTGATGGCGCGGATCAGCGTGTCCTTGGCGAACTTCTCGCCGAACTGCCCGCCCAGGGCGGAGAACAGGAAGAACGGCAGGATGAACAGCAACGCGCAGACATTCACCAGCAGCGCGGGATCGGCCGACAGGCTGAGCTTGTAGAGGATCGCGAGGATCAACGACTGCTTGAAGACGTTGTCGTTGAATGCGCCGAGCAACTGGGTGACGAAGAACGGCAGGAAGCGCCGAGTACCGAGCAACGCGAATTGCGATCTGGATTTCATTGAGTCCTCGCCTGATCGAGCCGGGTGGCATTCCCTGTTCGACGAGGGCCGTGCCGTTGCGGCCACAGAGGTTAGGCGAATGCGATGACAGCGGCTAGCTAGCAGGCCGCTGAAAACGTCGGCGCAGGCAAGGCAAGGCGAAAAGGGCCGGAAAATCGCGGTTTAACGCTGTAAAAATGAGCATTTTTAGGCGGTTTTTAACGCCGTATTGCCAACGCAGGTAGTTTTCAACGGTTTGCTAAATCGGCAACTGATGGAGCGCCCCGCGCAGCACGAAGAACACCAGCAAGCCGCCGCCGATGGTCGCCAGCAGGTTGCGCGTCAGTGCGGACAGGGCGATGGCCGCGATCCCCGCCAGCAGATAAGCGTTGTCCAGGCGCAGCGCCCAGTGCTGGCCATCCGGCAACAGCATGCCCGGCACGATGATGGCGGTAAGCACCGCCGTCGGCACGTAATGCAGGCCCTGGCGGATCAGCGGCGGGAAACGCAGGTGCGGGAAGGCGAACAGGCAATAGCGGGTGGCAAAGGTGATCGCCAGCATGCCGAGGATGAGCAACCAGTTGTCCATCAGCAGACCTCCTCGGCTAGCGGCGCGGCGCGGCGTTCCAGGAACACGCCGACGACGATGCCGCTCAGCGCCGCAGCCATCAGGCCGAGTTTGTACGGCAGCGCATGACAGGCCAGCGCCACCGCCGCGGCCACCAGCGCGGCGGCCAGCTGCGGCCGATTCTTCAGCATCGGCACGACGATGCCGATGAAGGTCGCCAGCATGGCGAAGTCCAGCCCCCAGGCACCAATGTTCGGCACCGCCTGGCCGAAGACCATGCCGGCGAAGGTACACAGCAGCCAGTTGACGTACATCGCCAGCTCGGCGCCGAGGAAATACCAGTGCTTGTGCGGCGAGGCGCCCGCTTCGGCATAGCGGTGCTGGACCACGGCGAAGGCTTCGTCGGTCAGCCAGAACGCCAGTGGCACCCGCCAGCGCTTGGGCAGATGGCGCACGAACGGCTGCAGGCTGGCGCTGTACAAGGCATGCCGCAGATTGACCACGAGCGTGGTCAGCAACACCACCGGCAGGGTCGCACCGCCGGTCAGCAGGCTGATGGCGATGAACTGCGCCGAGCCGGCGAACACCAGCGCGGACATGCCCAGGGTCTGCCAGGATGTCAGTCCGGCGGCGCCGGCGAGGCTGCCGAAGATGATGCCGAACGGCATCGCGCCGAGCAGCATCGGGGTCATATCGCGCAGGGCCTGCAGGAATTCGTGACGACGGGACATGGGTTCTCCTCTGGGCAGCGAAGGATAAGAACGCGTGTCACCGGCGTCTTGAACGATCTTGCGCAAACGCGCGGCTGGGGTGGCAGCAATTCGTCGGGCCGATATCGGGGGGCGGGGGGTGGAGCGCTTCGCCGCGAGCCGTCAACGAGCCTGCCGCGTGGGCCGGGCCCGGGCCTGGTAAGGTCCGCGTGCCTCGTCAGGCCAGGTAGATTTCCACGCGCTCCTTGCCCTTTCCGGTGTTGCGGCGCTTCAGCCTGAGCGCGCCGATCTCTCCGGTGCGCCGCGGATGGGTACCGCCGCAGGCCATCTCGGCAAATCCCTCGACCTGCCAGAACCGCCGTTGCGCGGCTTCGTCGGAGAAGTCGCAGCGGATCGGCAGATCGGCACCTACCAGATGCCCGACCTCGGCCAGCAGCGCCTCGAACAGACGGGCGATGCTGGAGTCCAGGGCGAAATCGATGCGCGCTTTGTCTTCGCCGATGTGCGCGCCGATACGCTCGATGCCGGGAATCTTCCGGTAGATCAGCTGCAGGACCATTTCCGCGGCGAAGTGCAGGCGCATCAGCCGGTAGCGGCGCGGCCAGTCGATCAGTACCTCGACGGCCTCGCCGACCAGCAGGCGGTGCCCCGGATCGAGCCGATAGCGGATATCCATGCCCTCCTTGCACGCCTCCAGCACCGGGCGCCCGGCGATGCTGCCGTGGTCGCTCTCCTGCCCGCCGGAGAAGGCGAAGAAGATCGTTTCGGCGAGGCGCACCCAGTCATCCTCGACGGCGACGACGCGCGTCTCGAGCCGGCTGCGGTAGGCATCTTTCCAGAACAGCTTGTCGGTGGCCATGGTCCATCCCGAAAGCAAGGTAAGGCGGCAGCTTAGGCGCTCCCGCCCAGTCAGTCTTGAACGATCTTGCGCTGCACGCGGAGCGTCGTGGACGGGCCGCACAGGAGCCCCGCCAGCCGGGCGAACAGCAAGGACGTTGCGGAGGTGGCCTACCGCGCGCAGGCCTGGCGGTACTCGCCGGGCGTCACGCCATAGGCCTGCTTGAACTGGCGGTTGAGATGGCTCTGGTCGGAAAAGCCCAGCTGCGCGGCGACCGCCGCCGGCGCCAGGCCCAGCTTGAACAGGCTGCGCGCCTGATCCAGGCGCAGCTGTTTGAGCCAGGCATAAGGCGCCATTCCGGTGGCACGCCGGAACACCCGCGCGAAGTGGAACGGCGACAGGTTCACCGCCGCGGCGAGCGCCTCCAGCGACGGCGGCTCGGCAAGCCGCGCGCGCAACAGCTCCTTGGCGAGGCCCACGGCGAGCGGCTCCAGCCCGGGCGCCCTGGCAGGTCCGAGCCCGGCATGACGTTGCAGCAGCGCGAGCATCGTCTCACGCCAGGCCGTCTGCTGTTGCAGCGCGCTGGCGCCGCTCTCGAGGTGGCGATGGAGACCGAGCAGGCGCGCCACCAGGTCGGCGTCGCGGTGCACGCTGCCGGAGAACCGCGGCGCGCTGCGAGCCGGCAGGTCCAGTTCGCCGAGCATCGACTGGAACAGCGCGGCGGGCGGATAGAACACCCGGTAGCGCCAGCCGTCGTCATGGCCCTTGTGGCCGGTATGGACTTCATCCGGGTTGAGCAGGGCCAGGCCGCCCGCACTGACCAGATGCTCTTCGCCGCGATAGCGGTAGCGCTCGGCGCCCGCCTCTAGCACCGCGATCACGTAGCCATGGTGTACGTGGGGAGCGAAACGGTGGTCGACGAAGCGTGCGCAGAGCAGCTCCAGCCCATCGAGGCTGGCGGGATGCCAGAGACGCGCGTTTTCGGAGTGAATCGACGCGTCCATTTCAGCCGCTGAACTGCGCCTCCAGCTGCAGCTTGATCGCCGGCCATTCGCGGTCGGTGATGCTGTACAGTACGGTGTCGTCGAGTCGCCCGTCAGCCAACCGGCGATGATTGCGCAGCCGCCCTTCGCGCTGGGCGCCGAGCTTTTCGATCGCGCGCTGCGAGCGCAGGTTGCTGGCGGCGGTTTTCAGTTGCAGACGCACCACCTGCCACTCCTCGAAGGCGTGACGCAGCATCAGGTACTTGATCGACGCGTTCAGGCCGCTGCCGTACTGGCCCCGCTCGAGCCAGGTCCAGCCGATTTCCATCGCCGGCAGCACCGGCATGAAGTCGGCGAAACGGGTGGTGCCGATCAAGGCGTCGCCCATGCGGATGGCGAACACCACGGCCCTTTCCTCGCGCTGCTCGGCCAGCGCCTGGCGATACCAGTCGGGACGCAACGGGCCGTTCAGGTATACCAGCTCGTCGCGGTTCGCTTCGGCCAGGGCCACCAGTTCGGGGATGTCGGCCTCGCTCAGCGGTTCCAGGCGCAAGGCGCCTCGCTGCAGGGTGACCGGTTGCGGCTTGAACATCTGCGTCCTCCTTGCCTGTGACGCGGGTAGAACTCGACAGTGCTTCGAAACATGCGACAACGACGCACATTGCCTGTCGGGACGTCCTTCCAGGCGAGCCAGGCCACGCTACCAGCCAGCCGGATAGCGCTCAAGGACCTCTGCGACATTGGTAGCAGCCGCCTGACGACAGGGCGCTTTTGCTGCGAAAATCCAACCCCGCGAAACGCCTTCGAGGCGTTCCGCCCGCGCAACAGCCGTCGCCGGCTGTGTCCGCCCTGCCGTCTTGGAGTTCGCATGTCGTTGTCCAGCGGGTCGATCGCTACGGTCGCCTTCGTCTATATGGCTTTCCTGTTCGCCATCGCCTTCTACGGCGACCGGCGCCGCCCCCTGTCGCCGCGCACCCGTGCCTGGGTCTACAGCCTGTCACTGGCCGTCTACTGCACCAGCTGGACATTCTTCGGCGCGGTCGGCCAGGCCGCCGAGCAGCTCTGGGCCTTCCTGCCGATCTACCTCGGGCCGCTGCTGCTGATGGTGTTCGCCCCCTGGGTGCTGCAGAAGATGGTGATGATCAGCAAGCAGGAGAACATCACCTCGATCGCTGACTTCATCGCCGCGCGCTACGGCAAATCCCAGTCGCTGGCGGTGGTGGTGGCGCTGATCTGCATGGTCGGGGTGTTGCCCTACATCGCGCTGCAGCTCAAGGGCATCGTCATCGGCGTCAACCTGCTGATCGGCGCGGGCGCCGACTCGACCGGCACCCGCGCGCAGGACACCGCGTTGATCGTGTCGCTGGTGCTGGCGCTGTTCACCATCCTCTTCGGCACGCGCAATCTGGACGCCACCGAGCACCACCGCGGCATGGTCCTGGCCATAGCCTTCGAGTCGCTGGTCAAGCTGCTGGCGTTCATCGCCGTCGGCGTTTTCGTCACCTACAGCCTGCACGACGGCTTCGACGACCTGCTGGCGAAGACCCGCGCCGCGCCGCAGCTCGCCGAATTCTGGGCAGAGCCGGTGAACTGGCCGGCGATCCTGGTGCAAACCGGCATGGCGATGATCGCCATCGTCTGCCTGCCGCGGCAGTTCCACGTCACCGTGGTGGAGAACACCGAGCCGCAGGACATGCGCCTGGCGCGCTGGGTGTTTCCGCTGTACCTGGTGCTGGCGTCGCTGTTCGTCATTCCCATCGCCCTGGCCGGGCAGATGCTGCTGCTCCCCGGCGTAACGCCGGACTCCTTCGTCATCAGCCTGCCGCTCGCCGAGGCGCATCCCAGCCTGGCGCTGCTGGCGTTCATCGGCGGTGCCTCGGCGGCCACCGGGATGGTCATCGTCGAGTCGGTGGCGCTGTCCACCATGCTCTCCAACGACATCCTGCTGCCCTGGCTGCTGCGCAAGAAAACCGCCGAGCGACCCTTCGAGCTGTTCCGCCAGTGGATGCTGTCGGTACGCCGGGTGAGCATCGTGCTGATCCTGCTGCTGGCCTACGTCAGCTACCGCCTGCTCGGCTCCAGCGCCAGCCTGGCGACCATCGGACAGATTTCCTTCGCCGCCGTCGGCCAGCTCGCGCCGGCGATGGCCGGCGCGCTGTTCTGGAAACAGGCCAACCGCCGCGGGGTATTCGCCGGCCTCGCCGCCGGCGCGGCGATCTGGTTCTACAGCCTGGTCCTGCCGCTGGTGGCGCGCAGCCTCGGTTGGCCGCTGGAAGTCTTCCCTGGTCTGCGCCAATTGCTGTATTTCCCGATAGGCATCGAGGTCGACCCGCTTACCCGCGGCACCCTGCTCTCGCTGGTGGTCAACTTCACCCTTTTCGCCTGGGTCTCGCTGCTGTCGCGCACGCGGGTGTCCGAGCACTGGCAGGCGAGCCGCTTCGTCGGCCAGGAAATCACCGCGCGGCCAGGCAACCGGCCGCTACTGGCCGTCCAGGTGCGCGACCTGCTGGTGCTCGCCGAACGCTTCGTCGGCGAGGAGCGTGCGCAGGAGAGCTTTGCGCGCTTTTCCTATCGCCAGGGCAAGGAATTCAACCCGAACCAAGCCGCCAACGGCGACTGGATCGCCCACACCGAACGCCTGCTCGCGGCGGTGCTGGGCGCCTCATCCACTCGCGCGGTGGTGAAGGCGGCGATCGAAGGCCGCGACATGCAAGTGGACGATGTGGTGCGCATCGTCGATGAAGCCTCCGAGGTGCTGCAGTTCAATCGCGCGCTGCTGCAGGGTGCGATCGAGAACATCACCCAGGGCATCAGCGTGGTCGACCAGTCGCTGCGGCTGGTCGCCTGGAACCACCGCTACCTGGAACTGTTCGGCTATCCGGAGGGGTTGATCTACGTCGGCAGGCCGATTTCCGACATCATCCGCTACAACGCCGAGCGCGGCCTCTGCGGCCCGGGCGATGCCGACGAACACGTCGCCAAGCGCCTTTACTGGATGCGCCAGGGCACCGCGCACACCTCCGAGCGGACCTTCCCCAACGGCCGGGTGATCGAGCTGATCGGCAACCCGATGCAGGGCGGCGGCTTCGTCATGAGCTTCACCGACATCACCGCGTTCCGCGAGGCCGAGCACGCGCTCAAGGAGGCCAACGAAGGCCTCGAGCAGCGTGTCGCCGAACGCACCCACGAGCTGTCGCAGCTGAACCTGGCGCTGTCCGAGGCCAAGGCCCACGCCGAGGCGGCTAACCGGTCGAAGACACGCTTCCTCGCCGCGGTGAGCCACGATTTGATGCAGCCGCTGAACGCCGCCCGGCTGTTCTCCGCCGCGCTCGGCCATCAGGACAACGCGCTGCCCGCGGATGCCCAGCAACTGGTCCGCCACCTGGACAGCTCGCTGCGTTCCGCCGAGGACCTGATCACCGACCTGCTGGACATCTCGCGCCTGGAGAATGGCCGCATCACCCCGGATCGCAGCGCCTTCCCGCTGAGCGCGCTGTTCGACACCCTCGGCGCCGAATTCAAGGCGCTGGCCCAGGAGCAAGGCGTGGACTTCCGCGTGCACGGCAGCCGGCTGCGGGTGGAAAGCGACATGAAGCTGCTGCGCCGCGTGCTGCAGAACTTCCTCACCAACGCCTTCCGCTACGCCAAGGGGCCGGTGTTGCTCGGCGCGCGCCACAGCCACGGTCAGTTGCGACTGGAAGTGTGGGACCGAGGACCAGGCATTCCGGAAGACAAGCGCAAGGTCATCTTCGAAGAGTTCAAGCGCCTCGACAGCCATCAGACCCGCGCCGAGAAAGGCCTCGGCCTGGGCCTGGCGATCGCCGACGGCCTCTGCCGGGTGCTCGGTCATCGGCTGGAGGTGCGTTCATGGGTCGGCAAGGGCAGCGTGTTCAGCGTCAGCGTGCCGCTGGCCAAGTCGCCACAGCCGCAAATTGCCGCGCAGGCCGAGGTCACCGGCAACGGTAACGGCCTGAATGGTACCCAGGTGCTGTGCATCGATAATGAGGACAGCATTCTGGTCGGCATGCACAGCCTGCTGTCGCGCTGGGGTTGCCAGGTCTGGACCGCGCGCAACCGGCTGGAGTGCGAGCATCTGCTGGCGGAGGATGTGCGCCCGCAGCTGGCGCTGGTGGACTACCACCTGGACGACGGCGAAACCGGTACCGAACTGGTGGCCTGGCTGCGTACCCGCCTGGGCGAGCCGATTCCAGGCGTGGTGATCAGCGCCGATGCACGGCCGGAGCTGGTCGCTGACATTCACGCCGTGGGCCTGGATTACCTCGCCAAACCGGTCAAGCCGGCCGCCCTCCGCGCCCTGCTGAGCCGTCATCTGACGCTGCGCTGAACGACACCCTGCCCAACCATGGTCACGGTACCTCCCCGTCAACGCTCGGCGGTCGGTTCCTGGCGCCCCAGTTCACGCTGGGCGACCGGATCCCCCGCGCGCGCCGCCAGGCGCAGCAGCTCGAAGCCGATACGCCGGTCGCGCTGACCGCCGCACTCGCGGCACAGCAGTAGGCCCAGGCGGCTTTGCGCCTCGGTCACGCCCTGCCGGGCAGGTTGCTTGAGCAGATGGCCGGCCAGGCGCTTGATGCCGTCGCGCCGACCGAGCAGCGGGCGATCCAGCAGCCAGGAAGCGACACGCAGCGGCAAGCCGGAGCGCGGCGCAGGAGTGTGGGGAAGAGAAACGCGAGACTTCATCAGGACCAGGAGCGACCAGGGAAGGCGCGCACTTTACTCCCTTTGCCGGTGATGGAAAGACTTGCGCGGCAAGCGCGTTCCTGATCTAGAAACACGCCTGGAGCTATCCACAAAATCTGTGGATAACTCAGTGGACAAGATGGCGAAAAGTACCGCGAACGCAGGCCGGACGGGGCCGGCGATCAAACTGGCGTTTTTTTCGCCAGAACAAAAAACCTTTTATTTTCAACATCTTGCATAGGCATATAGAAAAAATCGAGAACTGACAAGGGTTTACGCGACAACTCTATGTGCCGTCAGACTGATTGTGAACAAGTCAAGCGACCATGACGCCGCATTGGGCATTTTTTTCGTCATAAAGACCGATAAAAACCATCTTTGAGGGTTGCCAAAACTCCCCCGAACAAGGCTAGAGCGCGGCGGACGACACGGGGGGCCGGACGGACGGCATGACGATCTGCAGGTCGGATTCGATCGTGCGGATGATGCGTTTCACATCGTGCAGCGTCGGCGAGGTGTTGCAGTGGATTCCCAACACCGTCAGCAGCCGCTCGCCGCTGGCCGGATCGAACACGCAGGCGTGCAGGCTTTGCGGAGCGTCGAGTGCCGCTTCGAAGGCCAGGGGCTGAAAATAGATGTTGATGAGCTCGCAGGCGCGAGGCAGGGACATGCATTTCATTCACGAGGTTCTCCATGTGCTACGCGAACGAACCGAGATCGAGGCTACGACGACCGTCCAGGTCTGCACTCGCTCTCGGTAATCTGGGGCAAATTGTAGCAGGAGTTGCCGGCCAGGGAACCTCGCCTTGTGTAGGGGTTGCGTTTCGGTAACACCGCTTGCCTCAATTGCGCTGACCCTTACCGGCTGCCAGGCGTTGTCCGACTAACGGGCTGAATTAGAGTGGTCGGGCGCTCTCGAACCTCTATCAGTCATCACCTCGTCGAGGCCCTATGTCCACCCCTCACCCCTCGGTAGCTGCACTGTGCCAGCTACAGGAGATTGCCGCCCAATGGAAGGAGCGGCAAGGAAACCGCCCGTTGCTTGCCCGGGATGCGCTCAGCCGTCTGTACGAGCTGTGGCAGCCCACCGCCCACGGCAACGACTTCGAGCGACAGGCCGAAGACACGCTCCTGGCAGTGCAGCGCCTGTTCAACGACTGGAGCCAACGCGGCGAAAACGACGAGGAGTTGCTCACGCAGATGCTCTGGCTGCTGGAGCAGCGCGATCTGGTGGCGGCACAGAAGGAATACCTCGCCGGCCTGGGCCCGAGCAGTTGAGCGAGCCCGGCGCTCGAGGTACGCATCGCCCAGCGCCCCTAAAAGCTGCGTTTACCGGAAAGCGGTGCTCCGCGCACCTCGTACAACAATAATACCGTCGGCCAGACCGACCTTTTCAGGACCTGCTGCCATGAACCTTCCTTTCGATCAGGCGCGCTCGATCCTCGAAACCGCCTTCGAACCGCACACCTGCCGCGTCGAGCGAAACAGCGATCTGGTCACGCTGCGTATCCATGCCAGCGACCGCGACGATACCTTCATCCTCACCCAGGTCGACGCCGAGCGCCTCGAGAGCATCCGCGCCCTCTCCCAACTGATTCTGGAGTTGCGCCAGGAGTTGGCGGTGGTCCTTCACCGCCATCGGCAAAGTCCCGCCCGCCAGCGGAGCCAGAGCACATAGCGCGCGGGCCGACGAGCAGTGATAGTGGTCATCACCGGGCGCCCGATACCGCGTTGCGCCTCCCTTTTCCTGCGCGAGCAATCTGCGCGGCCACCCGCGATGAGCCTAAGACCTGCGCCTGCCCGCCGTGGCCAGGCCTGGAGATTCACCCACGAGAATGGCCGCGAGGAAGGCAATGGAACATGGCACGCGGAAGCCTGTACTTCGTAACGTTCTACGCCTGCCCGGCAGATGAAGATCCAGGCGCTGTCGAAATTCTCGGCGGACCTGCCCGGCTACGCCGCTGACGGCGCGCTCCAGCGAGCCCGATCGACAGCTTGCAAATCGCCACAAAAAGGCTGGCACAGGACAGGGTTGTGCTTTGGATAATGTGCCGGGAGTGGCGCCGAAGCAGACAACGCGAGAGGTATATAGGGTTCCAGCCGTCATACCCATGCGGTTATGAACGTTCGGTGCGCTCGCTCATGCCGTGAACCGCTGGTAATCTTCCATGCGACGAGAGCGTTCAGAGCAGAATCCACGCTTCAACAGCTCGTCGGAATTAAAAGTCGAGTCTAGGCAGTGGCCTGTGACTTGCTTCAGTCATCACAACGACAAGAAACCATCGCTGCCATCGCGTCCTGCGGTTGCAGCAGTAGGTCATCCCGGCGACGAACGCCGGTTTGATAAAACGATTCGCCTCACCGGAAATCGATGCGATCGGAGCAGATACCCATGCTGTGACGGCTTCTTTGCGCCTATGCAGGATGGTGTTCGCTCTATCGTTATCGCGCGCGCTCCTGTGCTGGCGCAGTGACTTTAACCGACCATAGATGACCTTATGAACTGTGCAAAGCCCACTCCGCTGACCCTAGCCCTCATAGCCGCGCTTTCCGTCTCGGCCTGTTCGAGCCTCGAGCCACGCCCCCTTACCGAGCAGGCCCTAGCCGAGCAAAGCAGCGCCGATCGCCTTGCTGCCCAGGCCGACGTCGAGCCCATCGTCGGCGCCCTGACGCTCGATGAGGCCATGTCGCGTGCGCTGAAGTACAACCTCGACCGTCGCTCCAGAATGATGGAAGAGGCGCTGGCGTTCAGGCAACTCGACACCGCGCGTTACGACATGCTGCCCAAACTGCTGGCACAAGCAGGCTATACCTCCCGCAACAACGACAAGATCAGCCAGAGCAGGAATGACGAAGACGGCTCGCTGTCGCAGTCGCGCTTCATCTCGCAGGAACGCGACCACACCGTCAGCTCCCTGGGGCTGAGCTGGAACATGCTTGACCTGGGCATGGGCTACTACGGCGCGCGCCAACAGGGCGACCGCGTCCTGATCGCGGCGGAAAAGCGCCGCAAAGCGATGCACCTGCTGATGCAGGACGTTCGCACGGCCTTCTGGCGCGCCGTTAGCGCACAAAAGCTGCAGGCGGACGTTCACGCCGCGAGCCTTTTTGCAGAAGAAGCGCTCGCCGACTCCCGCCAGGCCGAAGCCGAGCGCTTGCGTAACCCGCTCGACGCGTTGCGCTATCAGCGCCAGGTGCTCGAAAACCTGCGCCTGCTCGAGGCTATCGAACAGGAACTGTCCACCGCGCAGACCGAGTTGGCGGCTCTCATCAACGCGCCCATAGGTCAGCCTATCGCCCTCGTCGAGCCTGAGTTCGCCCTGGATCGCAAAGCGCTACAGGTGCCCGTCGATACGATGGAAGAAATCGCCATGACCGCCAACGCGGACGTGCGCGAGCAGCATTACAACGCCCGCATCGCCCGTGAGGAAACGCGCAAGACGCTGGTACGCCTGTTTCCGAGCCTGAACTTCAGCTATGGCGTGAACTACGACACCGACAGCTACCTGGTGAACCGTCAATGGAACGAGGCCGGCGTGCAGCTCTCGTTCAACCTGTTCAACTTGCTTACCGGTCCGACGCAGATGAAGCTGGCCGAAGCCGGCGTCATGCTCGCCGACCAGCGGCGGATCTCAACGCAGATGGCCGTGTTGGCGCAGGTACACTTGGCCCGTCAGCAATTGCTCAACGCGCAGCATCAGTTCGAGCGCGCCGATGCCATCTGGCAGATCGACCAGCGCATCAGCGAACACATGGGCAATCGCGAGGCGACCCAGGTGCAGAGCAAGCTCGACCGCGTCGCCAACCAGACGACCGCCATCCTCAGCCTGCTGCGCCGCTACCAGGCGCTCGCCCAGGCGCAGACCGCCGAGGCGCGGCTGCAGGCAACCCTTGGCGTTGAGCCGGAGATCGGCAGCGTCAACGATACCTCACTGGCAGCACTCACCCAGGCCCTGGCCTCCAGCCAGAACGGCTGGCATCAACTGGCGGCGCGTGCCGGCAAGGATGCGACCCCGTGAAGGCATTGACCATCGCCGTCTGGCTACTCGCGGCGAGCGCCGGCTCGGTAATGGCCCAGCAACCCTCCGATGGCCCGGCCCGCGCCGGATTCGAACGCCAAGAGATTCGCGCGCAGCTTCTTCCGCGGCAATACACCACGCTGGCCGCCGAGATCGGCGCCAAGGTCAACAGACTGCCGGTGCCAGAGGGCGGCGCGTTCAAAGCCGGGCAGCCGCTGGTGAAGTTCGATTGCACCGTGCAGCAAGCGATGCTGCAAAAGGCGCATGCCGAGCTCAACGCCGCCGAGGCGACCGACAAGGCCAATCAGCGATTAGCGCAGCTCAATTCGGTCGGCCAGCTGGAAGTAGATCTCGGTCATGCGGGCCGGCAAAAGGCTGCTGCCGAGGTGGGTGCGCAGCAAGCGGTGCTTGGCAAATGCAGCATCAACGCTCCTTTTGCTGGCCGGGTCGCCGAACAGAAAGTGCGTGAGCAGCAGTTCGTTCAACCGGGCCAGCCACTGTTGGAAATCATCGACGACAGCGTGCTGGAGCTCGAATTCCTGGTGCCGTCGGCTTGGCTCGTCTGGCTGCGCACCGGCCAGACCTTCGAGGTGGAGATAGACGAGACCGGCAAGCGCTACCCGGCCCGTTTCGAGCGCATTGGCGCTCGTGTCGATCCGGTGAGTCAGTCGGTGAAAGTCGCCGCCGCCATCGACGGGCACTTTTCCGAACTGATTTCAGGCATGAGCGGCCGCGTCCTGGTCACCCCGCCCGCGTCTTGATTTGAACTTGAACCTGCAGGGATCGCCCTGCGCCGAGCATCGAGGTCCGCCGTGGACGACAACCGTACTCCGAATACCGCATCCTCTCGTCTGGTCAGACGTCGCCCCCATCTGATGGCGCTCGAACAGCGCTTCGTGTTCGACGGCGCCGGTGCGGCCGATGCCGCCGACACTGGCACCACGGCGGCGGTCGCTGAGCCGACACCCAGCCCTGCTGAAAAGCCGGCCGCCAGCGAGGCTGCACGACCGCCTGCACCCGAGCGCCAGGCAGGGGTCGCCGAGCACACCGAGCCCGGAGCACTGTTCGAGGTGAACGCCGAGCATCAGACCCTGAGCGAGGCAACGGTCAAAGCCTCCGAGCAGATTCGCGACTTCCTTGCCAAGGCGAGCGATGCGCAGCTGTTCGAGCTGTTTGGTGGTGACCAGGCTGGCCCAAGTGAACGGTGGACCACCGAGCTGACACAACTGCGCGCCTCTATTGCCGACGGCTCGCTGGAGATAGGCGTCAGCCTGCTCGACAACGCCCAGATAAAGGGCGCCCTGGCCGCCTATGCGCCCGCAGGACCAGATGGCGTGCCCGTCATTTTCGTCAATCGAGACTGGCTGAGCGTACTCGATGCGCAGCAGGTCTCCCGTTTGCTGGTTGAGGAGTACGGTCACCATATCGACTATTTTTTGAACCAGGGCGTCGACACCCCTGGCGACGAGGGTCAACGCTTTGCAGCCGAAGTCAGTGGCATCGACGCCGGCACGCCTGGCTTCGCCGAGGATGATGACCACGCCATTGTGCAGATCGAGGGCGAGGCGCTCGACGTCGAGTTCGCCACGCTTACGTTCAGCAATGCTTACGAAGTGAACGTCGGGACTACACCCGCGGGAAAGGAATCCAACAGCCACGACTTTGTCTTCACCTCCCTCGGCCAAACCAGCGTCACCGATGCCACCAACAGCCGCTTCTTCAGCGGTAACGACGTCTCGGCCACGGCGCTTACCGTCGGCAGCAGCACCTACTACGGCTGGATCAGCCGGCCGATCAAAAGCGGCGGCATCGTACGTGGGTTCTATTTCTGGACCGACGCTGACTTCACCTCTCTGGCCGCGGCCCAGGCTGACGGCAACCAGGATGGCGACAGCAATGTCGCCGACAATCGCGGGTTCTTGCTGGTCATCGACCAGGAATGGTTCAACAGCGTTGCCTGGAAAAACCAGGCGGCCAACCTCAAGAACGTCGGCTCCTCGTCCGACCGAGTCGATGCGGCGCTCAACAGCTTCGTCGGCGCCCCGCTTGCACCGGTGGCGAATGCCGACGTGGCCAACGGCACGCCAGGCACAGCGGGCGGCGCAGCCGTCGAGGCCGGCGGCACGGGCAACGGCACGGCGGGCAGTGCGGCGATTGGCAATGTGCTCACCAACGACACGTCCGGCGACAGCAAGACGGTGACCGCAGTAGGCGCTAGCGCTGCAAGCCAGACGGTGAGCGCGACCACGACGTCTGCCAACGGCACGGCGGTGACCGGCCTCTACGGCACCCTGACGCTTGGCGCCGACGGCAGTTATCGCTACGTGGTCAACGACGCCAACGCGCAGGTCCAGGCGCTGCGGGGCGCCAGCGACACGCTGGTCGATACCTTTACCTATCGCATGACCGACGCCTCCGGCGCGACGGCCACCACTACACTCAGCGTGACCATCCAGGGCGCCAACGACACGCCGGCGGCAGGCAACGACTACAACGTGGCGAAGGAGTCGATTGCTGCGTCCGGTCAGTACAGCGCATCCGATGCCAGTGGCAGCCTGGCGACGGGCAATGTACTGGCGAACGACACGGATGTGGATCGCGGCGATACGAAGACGATTGCAGACCTGACAGGCAGCGCCGTGGTCGGAGCCGTGAGCACGACGACAACCGCTGCAACGCTGGTCTTCACACCTGGCACTACCTTCAATCCGATCGGCAACGGCGACAAGGCTTGGATTCTGGTCAACGGGACCTACCGTGCAATGTTCAGCAGTACGGGCGTCCAGATAACCGCAACCAGCGGCTATGACAGCACTGCACGAACGATCTCGCTAAGTGCAACGCCTGCAACCTATTACGATGGCGGCAGCCGCGTTGCGATCGCCACGCTAGATGGGCAAAAGATCGGATTTAAAAGCACCACCGATACGACAACCACCGGCACCAGCTCGATGAAGATTGGCGACGTCGCGACGTCGCAGAGTACCGGCACATCCACCATCACCTTGACGCCAAGCAGCACAACCGGGCTGATTGCGACGGGAATGCTTGTAGCCGGCACCGGTGTCCAGGCTGACACTTACGTACAAAGCGTGACGTATGACGCCGCCGGCAAGCCTACGTCCATCGTGCTCAACAAGACCATGACCGGTTCGGCGAACACAACGCTGTCGTTCTACGCTGCGACCGGCACGACGCTCACCGGCCAGTACGGCTCGCTCCTGCTCAACGCCGACGGCAGCTACACCTACACGCCGACCGCCAACAACACCGCGCTCAGCGAGGGCCAGTCGGGCACCGAGCAGTTCCAGTACACGATGCGCGATGCCAGCGGGGCAACCAGCAGCGCCACGCTGTTCATCACGGCCTACGGCTCCGGCACCAATGACCCGAACGCCATGAACGATGCTGTGGAGGCCACCGAAGCCGCCGGCACCGCCAACGCCACCGGCGCAGTCAATCCCACCGGCAACCTGCTGGGCAACGATGGCAGCGGCGCCAACCTGGTCGTCTCGGCCCGCGCCACCGACAGCAGCACCGGCACCGCCATCGGCACCAACACCGTGCTGGTCGGCCGCTACGGCACCCTGACGCTGAGCAGCAACGGCAGCTACAGCTATGTCGTCGACAACATCAACCCCACCGTGCAGGCGCTGCGTGACAGCAGTGCCACGCTGAGCGAGACCTTTCTCTACACCGTTGAGAACGGCCAGACAGCCAACGGCGTGCACCTGCAGGACACCGCCACCCTCACCGTGACGATCCGTGGCGCCAACGACGCCCCGGTCGCCGGCGACACCAGTGCCAGCGCTCTCGAAGCCGGCGGCGTGAACAACGGCACGGCCGGCTACAACCCGAGCGGTAACGTGCTCAATGCCGTGACCGACGTCGATGATGCCCGCAGCGAACTGCGCGTCACCGCCGTGCGCAGCGGTGGTGTGGAAGGCAGCGGCAGCGCCGGCACGGTCGGCAGCGCACTGGCCGGCCAGTACGGCTCGCTGACCATCAATGCCGACGGCAGCTGGACCTATACCGTCAATAACAACAACCCCATCGTCCAGGCGCTCAATCCCGGTCAGACGCTGACCGAACGCTTCAACTACACCGTCACCGACCGCAGCGGCAGCGGGCTGTCGGACATGGCCGTGCTGACCCTGACCATCGACGGCGCCGCAGACACCGTCGCGGTCAACAGTGTGTTCGTCAACGAAGCTTCGCCGCACGCCATCTTTACCGTTAGCGGTGCCACGGGGGTATCCGTCAGCCTGGCGTTGAGTGAATCGGATGGCCTGCCCTCGAGCGATACGCGCGCGAGCCTGTCAGGCCCCGGTGCCGACGTCGGCAATACGCTCGAGTATTTCGATGGCAATAGCTGGCTGGGCTACACCCCGGGCAGCTCGGTTCTCATACCTGGCGGCAACCAGTTGCTCGTTCGCGTGGCGATCAACCAGGACGCCATCCACGAGGGCAACGAGTCCTTCACCCTGATCGCCACCACCACCGACGGCAGCCGGAGCTTCGGCATCGGCACCATCAACGACGAGGGCGAAGGCGTTGTATACCTGGCCAGCAACCAGACCGGAACGCCTGACACGGCCGGCAGCGGGGGTTATCCGACGCTGGACGATGACCGTCCGACCATCAGCATTTCAAGCGTCTCGGTAAACGAAGGTGAAACGGCCGAGTTTCTCGTCAGCATCGACAGGCCTTCCAGCACACCCATCAGCTTCAGTCCGAACCTGGTGAGCGGCACCGCCACGCTGGGCATCGATACCGCGCCCGCTGCCCAGCTTGAGCGCTTCGATGGCAACAGCTGGATCACCGTGGCCGGCCCGGTCAGCATCGGACCAGGCGAGCTTTCCGTGCGCCTGCGTATCGCCACGGTGGACGACAGCCTCGTCGAGTCCGATGAGACCTTCACCCTGCAAACCGGCGCCATCTCCGGGACCGTGATCAACGCCGACGGTGCAGCAGGCAGCGCGACAGCGCGCGACAACGACGTGCCATCGCCGTCGAACCGTGCGCCCTTCGCAGGAGACGACAGCCTCACCGCAACGGAAGACACGGCCGTCACCTTCGGCGCCAACCAGTTGCTCGGCAATGATGGCGACGCCGATGGCGATACCCTGACCATCACCTCGGTCACCAGCGGGACCGGGGGCAACGCGGTGCTCAACCCGGACGGTACCGTGACCTTCACGCCCGATCCCGGCTTCAACGGTGCCGCCACCTTCACCTATACCGTGACCGACGGCAGCCTGATCTCCAACAGCGCTACCGTGTCCATCGACGTGGCGGCCGTGAACGATGCACCGGTGGCCATCAACGACAGCCTCACCGCAACGGAAGACACAGCCGTCACCTTCGGCGCCAATCAGTTGCTCGGCAACGACGGCGACGCCGATGGCGATACCCTGACCATCGCCTCGGTCACCAGCGGGACCGGGGGCAACGCGGTGCTCAACCCGGACGGTACCGTCCAACAGCGCTACCGTGTCCATCGACGTGGCGGCCGTGAACGATGCACCGGTGGCGGGCCGACTCCCGGACGGCAGCACGGACCCTGAATACAGCACGGGAACTGGCCGCTACAGCATCGCCACGCCTCAGGATGTATCGCGCAACGGTAGCGTTCGGGCGTTCGACGTGGATGGTGACACCCTTAGCTTCCAGGTCATGGGGTTGCCGGCCCACGGCACAGTTACCCTGGACAGCGCCACGGGCAGCTATGTGTTTACCCCAGCGGCAGGTTTTACCGGTAACGACAACTTCGTGGTGTTGGTCAGCGACGGGAGAGGCGGCAGCAGTCTCGTTACCGTGGCCATCACAGTTACCCCTGTGCAAACGCCCACCCAACCGCCGGCGGCGGAGCCGATTCCTCCCGTCCCAGTGGTAGACGCCCCCCGGCCACCTGACGTGGCTCAGCCCTCCGTCGCGGCGCCTGCCCCTGAAGCTCCACCGCTTCCGACCATGGCCCCGTTCGATTCGGCCGTGACAAGCATTTCGCTGGCACCAACCGCAAGCGTGGTGGCAAATCCGATCACCCTAGCGATGCAGAAGTTGGCAGACCCGCTGCGATCGATGGACCGCATTGCCTTCACGGACCTATACACCAGCAGAGCGGGCTTCACGGTGGTTGTGATCGAATCGCCACAGCCCCGCCTCAGCCTGTACCGCGGCGTCAGCGATCAGTACGCCGACGCTGGGGCAGCCTCGAGCTTTGCGATTCCTTTCGACGCCTTTGCCCATAGCGATCCCAACGAGCGGATTTTGCTCAGTGCTGGACTTGCCAACGGGAAGAGTCTTCCGCGCTGGGTGCACTTCGATCCTCAAAGCGGCAAGTTCGAAATCGAAGCCCCGGACGGCTACAACGGGGAACTGATGATCAAGGTCATAGCCCGCGATACCCAGGGCCGCGAAGCCTCGGCGCTGTTCCGTTTCTCCGTGGGCGAGCGCAAGGGCGTCGAGAGAAATGGACGTGCGAGCCTAAGCGAGCAGTTGCGCCAGGCGGGTCAGCGTCCGGTACAGGCGCTTGAACGTGCGATATCGGCCAGCGAGACGGCTGCTGCGCCTGCTGGCAAGCAGGCTGGTTGATGGAAAGTTCGCCGTTCGCAGTTTTACTGGAGCTCGGCCGAAAAGCGCGGGAAGCCGAGTCCGAGCAGGAACTGCAGTTCCTGTTGGTCAATGACAGTCATGCACTGGCGCCGTATCGGCAAGCCGCCCTCTGGCAGCGTGACGGCCGCGTTCGCTGCCTGTCCGGGTTGATCCAGATTGAGCGCAACGTACCTTACACGCTTTGGCTGGATGCCCTTTTCCGGCACTTGAACGAAACCGGGCATAGCGGCTGCGTCGACCGCAGCACGCTGCCGGAAGCGCTGGAGCGGGACTGGGACGAGTGGTTACCCTCAGAGGCTCTTTGGCTCGCACTCGGGCCTGCCGGTGGCGTGCTGCTGGCACGGGACCTGCCCTGGCGCGATGCCGAAATAGCGTTGCTGCGCGAATGGTCCGCTATCTGGTGGCAATGCTGGCAGCTTCGCCGATGTCAGGGCCGACGCGGCTGGTCGGCGCGCTTTCCGGGGCAGGCGGGCCAACGTCGAGGCTGGAGGCGGCCTGCCCTGCTCTGGCCGCTGGGCCTTGTGCTGGCGGCACTCATCCCGGTCCGCCTGACGGTGCTGGCACCGGGGGAGTTGGTGCCAGCCAATCCCGCCGTGATCCGTGCCCCGCTGGAAGGCGTGATCGACAGTTTTCACGTGCAGCCCAACCAGCAGGTTCGCCAAGGGCAACCGCTGTTTGATTTCGATGGCGCATTGATCCAGAGCCGTCTGGACGTGGCCCGTCAGGCGCTAGCTACCGCCGAAGCCGAATACCGGCAGACAGCGCAGCAGGCGCTTTCCGACCCCCGTTCCAAAGCGCAATTGGCGGTGCTGAACGGCAAGATCGTCGAACGCCGTGCCGATGTCGCCTATGGCACCGAGCAACTAAGCCGCTCCCGAGTTCTGGCGCCACGCGACGGCATTGCACTGTTCGACGATCCGTCTGAGTGGATCGGCCGCCCGGTGAGCATCGGCGAACGCATAATGCGTGTCGCTGCGCCCGAGGACGTGGAGGTCGAAGCCTGGGTGCCGCTGGCCGACGCGATTCCGCTAGCAGAAGGCAGCCCATTGGAGCTGCATCTGAACGCCAGCCCACTTGCACCTGTACGCGCCACGTTGCGCTATTTCGCGCACGATGCCGTTGAGCGGCCGGATGGCAGCTTCGGTTATCGGGTAAGGGCGCGGATGGACGCGCCAACCGAACACCGAGTCGGGCTGAAAGGCACCGCACGGTTCAGCGGTCGCTGGGTTCCGCTGGCCTATTGGGCGCTGCGCCGTCCCATCGCCAGTTTGCGTGCGGCGACGGGCTGGTGAGCATGAATTGGCCGCAGTTACGTGAAGAGCTTGCCCTGTTGCCGGGGCCGGCACTGGCCGACGGCCAGCCTAGCTGGACGCTGCATGACCCTTCGAGGAATCGATTCTTCAGCATCGGCTGGTTGACATTCGAGATCCTTCGTCGTTGGTCTTACGGCGATGCTGACGCCATCGTCGAGTCGATAGGCGCCGGCTCGACACTTCACCCCGAACCGGAAGACGTCGAGCAGGTGGCGCGCTTTCTCGCCGAGAATCAGCTCGTTCAAGTCACGCCCGGCAGCGCTCGGCAACTGGCCGAACGCGTGGCGCGTAGCGAAGGCAGCCGGTTTGAATGGTTGCTGCACCACTACCTGTTCTTTCGCATACCTCTGATTCGACCCAACGCCTGGCTGGACCGCTGGCAAGGGGTTGCCGGTCTGTTCTCCACCCGGACGTTCGCCATGCTCACCCTGGCGTCGTTGCTGCTAGGGCTCAGCCAGGTGGCCAGGAACTGGGACGGCTTCACCAGCTCGCTGGTGGATACCTTCACTTGGCGGGGTCTGGCGGCATACGGCGTGGCGCTGTTCGTGGTCAAACTGCTTCATGAACTGGGCCACGCCTTCACGGCGAAGCGTTTTGGCTGTCGTGTGCCAACCATGGGGGTCGCGTTCCTGGTGCTCTGGCCGATGGCCTATACCGACACCAACGATACCTGGCGTCTGACCAGCCGTTGGCAGCGATTGCGCGTCGCTGCGGCCGGCATTGTCACGGAACTCTGCGTCGCCGCATGGGCGACCCTGGCCTGGGGGTTTCTTCCCGACGGTGAGTTACGCTCCGCGGCCTTTATCCTTGCAACGACCAGCTGGATCGCAACACTTGCCATCAATGCCAGCCCTTTTATGCGCTTCGATGGTTACTTCATTTTGTCCGACTGGCTGGACCTGCCGAACCTCCATGAGCGCAGCTTTGCCTTGGCCCGCTGGAAGCTGCGCGAGTGGCTGTTCGACCTTGGTGAAGAACCTCCCGAGCAATTCGCCCCCTCACGCCATGCAGCGCTCATCCTTTTTGCCTGGGTGACCTGGCTGTATCGCCTTGTGGTGTTTATCGGTATCGCCGTGCTGGTCTACCACTTTGCCGTAAAGGCGCTGGGCATATTTCTGTTTGCCGTCGAGATCTGCTGGTTCGTCCTGATGCCCATACGCAATGAAATTCGTGAATGGAAGAAACGCTGGCCGACTATCCGCAGCCGCCGACGCCTGCGTGCCAGCTTGGTCATCGCCATAGTGCTGGTCGGCCTGACGCTCATTCCCTGGCCGGGGCGTGTGTCGGTCAGCGGCATGCTGAGGCCGGTCGAGATGTGGCCGGTGCACGCACCGGGTCCAGCATTGCTGAACGCGTTGACGCATCGGGAAGGCGATCGCATCAAGGCTGGCGAAGTCATTGCTGAGCTTGCGTCTCCGGAGTTGGTCCTGCGCCGCGAAGCAGCTGCCGCCAAGGTGGAAGGGTTGCGCTGGTTGGCTGCTTCCTCCGGTTTTGGCAGCGATTCGCGCGCGCACCTGCGAACGGTGCAGGAAGAGCTCGTCACGGCGCAGGTGGAGCTCGCCGGGCTGGACCAACAACTATCCCGCTATCAACCACGTGCGCCTTTCGATGGACGCCTGCACGACATTGACCCTGACATGCAGGCGGGCCAGTGGCTCGCATCGGGCGAGCGCATCGCGCTGCTGGTGGGCGATAAAGGTTACGTCGTGGAGACCTTTCTCGATGAAGACGCCGTTAAGCGCATCTCGGTCGGCGACTCCGCCGCATTCATCAGCGAGGGCGGAGAAGGCGGCCGGCTGAAGCTTACCGTGCGCCACATAGATGCCGATGCAACGCGAGCACTGCCCGATGGGATGCTGGCGGCCCAGGCCGGTGGACACCTCCTGGTGCGTCAACGTCGGGAAAAGCTGATACCGGAGCAAGGCGTCTATCGGGTTTCGCTGGCCGTCGACTCCACCCCGGACGAGCTGGAGAACCAGTCCTGGCGTGGCACTGTGGTGATTAGAGGGCGCTCGGAACCGCTCGCCCTGCGCTATCTGCGCAGGGCACTGGCCGTGTTGCTACGGGAGGCGGGATTCTAAGCGAGCACCGGTTTTTGAAGACGCCGGGCGGGCAAAACTAGGTTGCAAATAGCACGTCGACGAAATCTTCGATCCGCCAGTAATAGTGAGATTTGCAGGTTTCACGCAGGAGGGGAGCGTCATTTTGAGCGAAGCGTTTTTTACCCGTCGGGCAAAGGCAGCCAGCACAAACGTCCTCCTCCAGCCTCAAAAGAGATCGACAGCCTCCGAACATCGCCCGCGACCGATCCCTCAATGCGAAGAAATGCAGGTTTGCTCGTCGGTTGCCAGCGGATAGGAAAAGCTCGCGCACAAGCGATCGGCTTCCTGTTGCGGGGGCTGGCCGAAGAGGCGCGACCGAAGTGGCTTTCATGGTCGACCTGGTAGCGGCCTCCCTGCCGATCGAACTGCACGTTATCGCTTCCGCCCTGCCCGCACGACCTCGACGGCCACGACACGGTCAAGCGGCGCTACCAGAACACAGGGCAGATGTTCCGCTGGCCCTTGATGATCGGCGGCCAGGAAATCGAGACCTGCCGCGCTCCGAGATCGTCGTGGACACCAGCGAAGGGATAATGGCCGCGCTCGCCGCCGGGACGGGATCGATCGGCGCGTCGTTCGCCGCCACGCCCCACATCGCGCGGGGAGCTGTCGCCGGTACTCGTCGACTTCGCGGCCGAACGGCGGAATGTCACCGCCCTCTGACCCGAGAGCCGATGCAGCAATCCAGCGGCCCGCGCCTTCCCGGACATGCTCGGACCGGCATTGGAGCACAGCGTGGCGGTATCGGACTTAGCCGACACCGGATCACGCTGACGGACTTGCGGCGTCCAGCACCCGATGCGCCTCGGCCAACGCATAGCCCCTGGCATCGATACCCGCCGGACGGACCTGAAATGCAACGCTAACGACGCTCAGGCGAAGGCGAAAGCCACCGCCGAACCTAGGCTATTGCCGCCGTTGGTATCCGTCATTCCCACTCGATGGTGGCCGGCGGCTTGCTCGACACGTCGTAGGTCACCCGCGAGATGCCGTCGATTTCGTTGATGATGCGGCCGCTGACGGTTTCCAGCAGTTCGTAGGGCAGGTGTGCCCAGCGGGCGGTCATGAAGTCGATGGTTTCCACCGCGCGCAGCGCGACGACCCAGGCGTAGCGGCGGCCGTCGCCGACCACGCCGACCGATTTCACCGGCTGGAACACCACGAAGGCCTGGCTGACCTTGTGATACCAGTCGGCCTTGCGCAGCTCTTCGATGAAGATGTGGTCGGCGCGGCGCAGCAGGTCGGCGTATTCCTTCTTCACTTCGCCGAGGATGCGCACGCCCAGGCCCGGGCCGGGGAACGGGTGGCGGTAGACCATGTCGTAGGGCAGGCCGAGTTCCAGACCCAGGCGGCGCACTTCGTCCTTGAACAACTCGCGCAGCGGCTCGACCAGCTTGAGGTTCATCTCTTCCGGCAGGCCACCGACGTTGTGGTGCGACTTGATCACGTGGGCCTTGCCGCTCGGCATCGAACACGTCGATGAAGGTGCGGCCGATGATCTTGCGCTTCTTCTCCGGATCGGCTTCACCGGCCAGATTGGCGAGGAACTGATCCTCGGCGTTGGCGCGGATCACCTTGACGCCCATGTTCTCGGCGAACATGGCCATCACCTGCTCGCCCTCGTGCAGGCGCAGCAGACCGTTGTCGACGAACACGCAGGTCAGCTGGTCGCCGATGGCCTTGTGCAGCAGCGCGGCGACCACCGAGGAGTCGACGCCACCGGACAGACCGAGCAGCACGTTGTCGGTGCCGACCTGGGCGCGCACCTGGGCGATGGCGTCCTCGGCGATCTTCGACGGCGTCCACAGAGCCTCGCACTCGCAGATGTCGAGGATGAAGCGCGACAGGATGCGACCGCCCTGCTTGGTGTGGGTCACTTCCGGGTGGAACTGCACGCCGTAGTAGCGGCGCTCGTCGCTGAACATCCCGGCGATCGGACAGCTCGGGGTGCTGGCCAGGATGTGGAAGTCTTCCGGCATCCGGGTGACCTTGTCACCGTGGCTCATCCACACATCGAGACCGAGCACGCCATCGGCGTCGACGTGGTCTTCGATGCCGTCCAGCAGGCGGCTCTTGCCGACGACGTCGACGCGCGCGTAGCCGAATTCACGCAGGTCGGAACCCTCGACCTTGCCGCCCATCTGTTCGGCCATGGTCTGCATGCCGTAGCAGATACCGAATACCGGCACGCCGAGGTCGAACACCGCCTGCGGGCAGCGCGGGCTGTTGGCCTCGTGCACCGACTCCGGCCCGCCGGCAAGGATCACGCCCTTGGGCGCGAATTCGCGGATCGCCTCGTCGTCCATGTCGAACGGATGAAGTTCGCAGTACACGCCGATTTCGCGCACGCGACGGGCGATCAGCTGCGTGTACTGCGAGCCGAAGTCGAGGATCAGGATGCGGTGAGCGTGAATGTCGAGGGACATGATTCGGTCTCGCTTGAAAGGGTTCGGAAACAGTCTTGATTCAGAAACAACACGGGGCTGAATGGAACAGCCCCGTGCTTTCAGCCTTTTCTCGATCGATTGCCGCGCCGCGAACCTGAAAGAGGCAAGCGCGGCGGCAAATCGATTTCAACCTACCCGGTAGTTCGGCGCTTCCTTGGTGATCTGCACGTCGTGCACGTGCGACTCGGCCATGCCGGCGCCGGTGATACGCACGAACTCCGGCTTGGTGCGCATCTCTTCGATGTCGGCGCTGCCGGTGTAGCCCATGGAAGCACGCAGGCCGCCCATCAGCTGGTGGATGATCGCGCTCAGCGGGCCCTTGTACGGCACCCGGCCTTCGATGCCTTCGGGCACCAGCTTCTCGGCGCCGGCGGAGGAATCCTGGAAGTAGCGGTCCGAGGAACCCTGGGCCTGGGACATGGCGCCCAGCGAGCCCATGCCGCGGTAGGCCTTGTAGGAACGGCCCTGGAACAGTTCGACTTCGCCCGGCGCTTCTTCGGTGCCGGCGAACATCGAGCCCATCATCACGCAGTTGGCGCCGGCGACGATGGCCTTGGACAGGTCGCCGGAGAAACGGATGCCACCGTCGGCAATCAGCGGAACGCCGGTGCCTTCGAGGGCCGCGGCGACGTTGGAAACCGCGCTGATCTGCGGGACGCCGATGCCGGTGACGATCCGCGTGGTGCAGATCGAGCCCGGACCGATGCCGACCTTGACCGCATCCGCGCCGGCTTCGGCGAGGGCCTTGGCGGCGGCGCCGGTGGCGATGTTGCCGCCGATCACCTGCACCTGCGGGTAGGTCTGCTTGACCCAGCGAACGCGCTCGATCACACCCTTGGAATGGCCGTGGGCGGTGTCCACCACCACCACGTCGACGCCGGCGGCGACCAGTGCCGCGACGCGCTCGGCGGTATCGGCACCGGTGCCGACCGCAGCGCCGACGCGCAGGCTGCCGGCGTCGTCCTTGCTGGCGAACGGGTAGGCCTTGGCTTTCTCGATGTCCTTCACGGTCATCATGCCCTTGAGGGCGAAGGCCTCATCGACGATCAGCACCTTCTCGATGCGGTGCTTGTGCAGCAGTTCGCGCACGGTGTTCTTGTCGGCGCCTTCGCGCACCGTGACCAGGCGTTCCTTGGGCGTCATCACGTCGCGGACGCGGGCATCCATGCGGTTCTCGAAACGCACGTCACGCGACGTCACGATACCGACCAGATCGCCGCCGGACAGCACCGGCACGCCGGAGATGTTGTGCATGCGGGTCAGCTCGAACAGGTCACGCACACTGGCGTCGGCGTCGATGGTGATCGGGTCCTTCACCACGCCGGCCTCGAAACGCTTGACCTTGCGGACTTCGCCGGCCTGCTGCTCGATGCTCATGTTCTTGTGGATGATGCCGATGCCGCCTTCCTGGGCCATGGCGATGGCCAGGCGCGATTCGGTGACGGTGTCCATGGCCGCGGAGATCAGCGGAATGTTCAGCTCGATACCACGGGTCAGACGGGTCTTGAGGCTGACATCTTTCGGCAAAACCTCGGAATAACCGGGGATCAGGAGGACATCGTCGAAAGTAAGGGCTTCTTGGCTGATGCGCAGCATGGCGGGGGCTCCCAGGCGGGAAAAAGGAAGCGCGGCATTATACCTAGCCGCAGGCGGCGTCTCAATGCGATTTCGCAGGCGGTTCGCGGTCGACTTCGGCGGTGGCGCAGCCTACGCACACCTTGCGCTTGCCGGCAGTAAACACCGACACCCTGCGCGCCACCGCGAGCTGGTGCTGCGAAGCCGGCCTGGCCCCAGGTCGAGCGCGGAACGTGTCAGGCCAGACCGAGCCGCCGCAGGATCGCCCTGGCGAACGCCTGCGGTTGCTCCTGGGGAATGTTGTGGCCGCAGTCGGCGATCGCCTCATAGTGATAGGCGGCCCCGAAATGCGCAGCTTCCACCGCGCCGCCGCGCAGGCTGGAGACACCGTCGTCGCCGCCGGCCAGCACCGTGGTCGGCACCTCGATGCGCGGCTGCGCCTGCAAGGCCCGCTCGCTGTCCTCGTAAGCCGGATCGCCCTCCACCAGTCCATAGCGGTGACGGTAGGAATGGATCACCACCTCTACGAAATCCGGGTTGTCGAAGGCCTTCGCGCTGCGCTCGAAGGTGGCCGCATCGAAGCGCCAGGTCGGCGACCAGAGTTCCCAGAGCAGCCGGCACAGCGCCTGGCGATTGGCCGCAAGGCCGGCGCGGCCGCGTTCGCTGTGGAAGTAGTACTGATACCAGTAGCGCCACTCAGCCTGTGGATCGGCAGGTTGCGACGCGGCAGCGATATCCTGGATCGGATAGCCGTCGGCGATCACCAACGCGGCAACCCTTTGCGGCCAGAGCGCGGCGACGATCCCCGCAGCACGCCCACCCCAGTCATAGCCGGCGAGCAGCGCGCGGGGGATGCCCAAGGCGTCGAGGAACGCCAGCAGGTCATGGCCCAGCGCCGCCTGCTGCCCGGAGCGCGGCGTGCCTCGGGAGACGAAACGCGTCGGTCCGTAGCCGCGCAGGTAGGGCATCAGCACCCGGCAGCCATGCCCGGCGAGGACCGGCGCAACCTCGTCGTAGGCGTGGACGTCATAGGGGAAGCCGTGCAGCAGCACCACGGGCGTGCCCTGCTCCGGACCGTGCGTCTCGTAGGCAATGTCCAGAACCCCGGCGCGGACGGTAGCGGTCATGCGGCGCTCCTGCTGTTCGAGGGACTTCCTAGTAGAAGCGCCCGGCAGGATTCGGTTCCCTCAGCCGTCGACCCGCACCAGCGCCACCGGAAAGCCCAGCCGCTCGCCGAACTGTTCGAGGAAACCAGGGCGAAACTGCGCCTCGGCCCAGCCGTTGAAGATGAAGCCGAGGTTGGAAAACGCGCACGGCTGGAGGAACAGGAAGTTGTTGATCTCGTCCTCGTAATGGCATTCCGGGCAGGTGAAATGGTCGGTCTCGCCGGGCATCCACTCGTCCAGCGAATCGAACAGCGCCTCGCCGATCTCCTGGCGGCACTCCGGGCAGCCGGCCTCCTCCCTGAAACCTCGGGTCGGCGTATAGATGCAGCGTCGGGTGACGATTTCCAGGCCGTTCGCCGGCAGGCCGAACGGCAGCCGCTCGGGATGCTCGACGACCCGCCGCGCGCCGTCGCCGATGGCGTAGGCCATGCGCGCGCCACCCAGCCCGCAGGTGGTCGGCAGCTCGGCCACCACGTCCAGGCGAACCAGCCAGCGCAGGATCGCCCAGGCCTTGGTCTCGTGACCGGGAAAGGTGGAAATACGCGGGACGACGATCGCCTGGTTGTCGCTCATGAACGGGCTCGGCTGGGCACGACGGGGCGAAACTATATCACCCAGGCCCGCCGCATCCGTCCGCCGGGAGTTTCTGCGCGGCGGCCGTGGCGCTTATCATGCCGGCATGCGCAAAGACTCCTTCGAACGACTCGGCCTCGACCGCGACATCCTCACCGTCACCCAACTCAACGGCCGCGCGCGCCTGTTGCTGGAGGACGTGTTCGCCCAGGTCTGGGTCGAGGGCGAGATCTCCAACCTCGCCAAGCCGGCCTCCGGGCACCTCTATTTCACCCTCAAGGACAGCACCGCCCAGGTGCGTTGCGCGCTGTTCCGGCAGAACGCCCTGCGCGTGCGCCAGGCGCTGCGCGACGGCCTGGCGGTGCGCGTGCGCGGCAAGGTCTCGCTGTTCGAGGGGCGCGGCGACTACCAGTTGATCCTCGATTCCGTCGAGCCGGCCGGCGACGGCGCGCTGCGCCTGGCCTTCGAGGCGCTCAAAGGCAAGCTCGGCGACGAGGGCCTGTTCGCCGCCGAACGCAAGGTCGCCCTGCCCGCCCATCCGCAGCGCATCGGCATCGTCAGTTCGCCGACCGGCGCGGTGATCCGCGACATCATCAGCGTGTTCCGCCGCCGCGCGCCTCAGGTGGCGCTGACGCTGATCCCCACCGCCGTGCAGGGGCGCGAGGCCACCGCGCAGATCGTCCGCGCACTGCAACTCGCCGATGCCCAGGGTTTCGACGCGCTGATCCTGGCGCGCGGCGGCGGCTCTTTGGAGGACCTCTGGTGCTTCAACGAAGAAGCCGTGGCGCGCGCCATCGACGCCTGCGTGACGCCGATCGTCAGCGCCGTCGGCCACGAGACCGACGTGTCGATCGCCGACTTCGTCGCCGACGTGCGCGCGCCGACGCCTTCCGCCGCCGCCGAACTGCTCGCCCCACACAGCGCCGACCTGCGCCTGCGCCTCGACGGCCTGCGTCGCCGCCTGCTGCTGCGCATGCAGGATCGTTTGCACCGCGAGGCCCAGCGCCTGGAGCACCTGGCGCGCCGCCTGCGGCATCCCGGCGAGCGACTGCTGCAGCAATCGCAGCGCATCGACGATCTGGAACAACGCATGAGCCGCGCCCTGGAACGGCGCCTGGCGATCTCCCACGAACGCCTGGCGCGCCTGGAGACGCGGCTCGCCGCGCAGCATCCGGGACGCGCGCTGACGTTACTGCGCCAACGTCTGGAGCACCTGCAGTCGCGCCTGCCGCGAGCGATGAACGACGCCCTCCGGCAACGGCGCCAGAACCTTCATGCGCTGGCGCAGACGCTCAACGTGGTCAGCCCGCTGGCCACCCTCGGCCGCGGTTACTCGATACTCCTCGACGACCACGGCAAGGCGATCCGCGCCGCCGCGCAGACCCACCCCGGCCAACGCCTGAAGGCGCGCCTGGGCGAAGGCGAGCTCGAGGTCCGGGTGGAAGACAATCACCTGGAACCGGTGACCCTGCCGCTGCTCTGAGTTACTCGACCTTCTCCGCGCGGCTGCGGCCGCGCCTTCCACCAGGAAACCCCGATGCCCCGCCCGCTACTGATGCTGTTCGCCCTGATCCTCGCACTGCCCGTACAGGCCGAGGGCTTCGTCAGCCGTCTGCTGAACAAGCCGGTGCCCGGCGGCGTGGCGGTGGTGCCGCTGGGCGAGCAGGCGCAGGCGCCACGGGCCAGCTACCTAGGCAAGCCGGTGCTGGTAGTGAGGGAAGACAAGCGGTGGATCGCCATCGTCGGCATCCCGCTGAGCACCAAGCCCGGCGCGCAGTCGCTAAGGCTCGAGGGCTCGGGGCGCTCGCTGGTGTTTCAGGTCGGCGCCAAGCACTACAAGGAACAGCGCATCACTCTGAAGAACACTCGCCAGGTCAATCCGCTGGCCGAGGACCTGATCCGCATCGACCGCGAACTGGCCGAGCAGAACCGCGCCTACGACAACTTCGCCGCGCGTCAGCCAAGCAACCTGCTGTTCGACAAACCAGTGGACGGACCACTGTCGTCGCCCTTCGGCCTGCGCCGTTTCTTCAATGGCGAGGAACGCAACGCCCACTCCGGGCTGGACTTCGCGGTGCCCGCCGGTACGCCGATCAAGGCGCCGGCCGCCGGCAAGGTGACTCTGGTCGGCAACCTGTTCTTCAACGGCAACACGGTGTTCGTCGACCACGGCCAGGGCTTGATCAGCATGTTCTGCCACCTGTCGAAAATCGACGTGAAGGTCGGCGACGAAGTTCCGCGCGGCGGCGTGGTCGGCCGCGTCGGCTCCACCGGTCGCGCCACCGGCCCGCACATGCACTGGAACGTCAGCCTCAACGGCGTACGCGTCGACCCGGCGATCTTCATCGGCGCGTTCAAGCCGTAACGCTTCGGCACTCAGGAAACCTTGCGCAGCGATATGTAGGCGAAGTTTTCCAGGGCCGCGGCAAGGCGCGCGCCGGTTTCTTCCAGTTGCGCCACCAGCGCCTGTTCCGGTGCGTGGAACAGCCAGGTGCTCTGTCCGGCCTGCGCCGCCAGGCCATCGCGACCGACCTGCTCGCAGGCTTGCAGGAAGCCCCGCATGTCCGGCAGGTAGGCGGCAAAACCATCCCCCTTGAGCGCCATGGTGCGGATGCCCAGCAGCGCGCAGATCGCCACCTTTTCGGCGATCTCGTCGCGGTCGGCCTGGCGCGAGCGCTCGATCAGCTCGGCCAGCCGCGCATCGACCAGGCGGCCGCCGTGGATCAGCGCCGGGCCTTCTTCCCACGCCTCGCTGGGACAGTCCTTGAGCTCGGCGCGCAGCGGAATGTGCGGATTGATCTCCATCGGGTAGATGCGGCACACCAGCGGCCGTGTGTCGTAGATGGTGCAGCGCATGTCGGCGCCGAGGTTCCGGCAGGCGCCGACGTTGTAGGCGGCAAAGGTGACGGAGACATGCGCAGCCGCGGAGCCGCAGCGAACCGCCAGCGAACGGCGTTGTGCATGTTCACGCTGGGCGACCGGCAGATGGCGTTCGGCATCCAGGAAGCCTTCCACCAGCACGATCAGCGTGCCGCCATCCTCGGCCCACTGACGAGCCTCCGCGAGGGTCAGCGGAACATGGTGGTCGTGACAGCACTTGCCACAGCCGGTACAGGAAAATCGGGTCGTCATTACAGGCACCTGGCGATCGGGCGACTGAAAACCGTCGCTTTTCTGAAATTGAGAAACCCGTCAGCACTATGCGTGCCAGGGGCGGTGCCCTACGCGACGCCGATACTCGCCCTCCCTCTACTCCGGCGATTTGGCGATTTTTTCCAGCCGGTAAATGTCGCCGATCAGACAGGTTTGCGGCATGCCGTTGTCGATGGAGACGATCTTGTCCAGGCGGGTCAGCGAGCCGCCGGTGATGCTGTAGGCGATGCGGTTGTTGGCGCGCAGGTTGTAGCAGGGGCTGGAGAATACGATCATGAAGTTGCGCCCGCCGCTGTCCAGGGTGATATGACGCACGTCGAGGTACTCCCAGCCGCTGATGTTGAAGCCAAGGATAGAATCCACCGCCTCGCCCTGGCGGAAGCCCAACAGGGCGAGCCGCTCCTCCAGCGGCCGCGACTCGTCGCGGTAGGGCGGCGCGGCGCAGGCGGCGAGCAGGCACAGCAGGGCGAACAGGCCGAGGATCTTCAGGCGGTTCATGGGCAGCTCCCGAGTGATGACGGTGCGCAGAGGCGAGGACCGCCGCGCTTAGGGCGAAGATAGCGGATAACGCCCGCACGATGCGCGCACGCGCCAGTCGAACAAGGACATCTTTCCAGGAGCTTCGCATGATCACCGTCCATCACCTGAACAACTCGCGCTCGCAGCGCATCCTCTGGCTGCTCGAGGAAACCGGCACCGAGTACGAAATCAAGCGCTACCAGCGCGACCCGCAGACCATGCTGGCGCCGCCGGAACTGCGCGCCGTGCATCCGCTGGGCAAGTCGCCGGTGATCACCGATGGCGAGCTGACCCTGGCCGAGTCCGGCGCGATCGTCGAATACCTCGCCGGCCGCTATGGCGACTGGCTGCTGCCCGCGGCGGGCTCGCCCGAGCGCCTGCGCTGCACCTACTGGCTGCACTTCGCGGAGGGCTCGGCGATGCCGCCGCTACTGCTCAAGCTGGTGTTCGACAAGATGGAGACGGCCCCGATGCCTTTCTTCGCCAAGCCTATCGCCCGAGGCATTGCCGGCAAGGTGAAGAGCGCGTTCATCAACCCGCAACTGCTGCAGAACCTGGACTATCTGGAAGGCGAACTGGGCAAGAGCGAATGGTTCGCCGGCGACACCTTCAGCGCCGCCGACATTCAGATGAGCTTCCCGCTGGAAGCGGCCGCGTCGCGCGGCGGACTGGATGCCAGCCGGCCACGCCTCAAGGCCTTCCTCGAACGCATCCACGCACGCCCCGCCTACCGGCGCGCGCTGGAACGTGGTGGCGAGTACGCCTACGCCAAGTGATCGCTTCGTGTCGCGGCGCTGCCGCGGCACGAAGGACCTTCGCAATAATTCTGCATTTCAAGCGGAAACCTTAGCGGTAAATATAGATAAAACCGCACGCGCGCGTTTTTCTATCGTTTTTTTTGAGTTCCTTGCCATAAGCCTCCACGCTGATTAGTGTGGACTCCATGCCAAACGATCAAACCCTCCTGCTGCTTCGCCAACTCGCCTGCCTGCGCCTGGTCAGTCCGCGACTGCGTCGCCCCTTCTGATCGACGCCGCAACCTCCCCGGCCTGTTGGCCAACCCACGATTTCAGGAACGCCCCATGAGCATGCTCAAAGACCCGTCGCACAAGTACCGTCCGTTCACCCAGATCCAGATCCCCGACCGCACCTGGCCGGACAAGGTCATCGATAAGGCACCGATCTGGCTGTCCACCGACCTGCGCGACGGCAACCAGTCGTTGATCGAACCGATGGACGCCGAGAAGAAGATGCGCTTCTTCAAGTGCCTGGTCGCCGTGGGCCTGAAGGAAATCGAAGTGGGCTTCCCGTCCGCCTCGCAGACCGATTTCGACTTCGTCCGCGAGTTGATCGAAGGCGGCCACATCCCGGACGACGTGACCATCCAGGTGCTGACCCAGGCGCGTGACGACCTCATCGAGCGCACCTTCGAGTCGCTCAAGGGCGCCAAGAAGGCCATCGTCCACTACTACAACGCCTGTGCGCCGAGCTTCCGCAAGATCGTCTTCAACCAGGACAAGGCCGGCGTCAAAGCCATCGCCGTGGCCGCGGGCAAGACCATCAAGCGCCTGGCCGAGGCCGCACCAGAAACCCAGTGGGGCTTCGAGTACTCGCCGGAAGTGTTCAGCAGCACCGAAATCGACTTCGCCGTCGAGGTGTGCAACGCGGTGATCGAGGTGTTCCAGCCGACCCCGGCGAAGAAGCTGATCCTCAACCTGCCGGCCACCATCGAGTGCGCCACGCCGAACAACTACGCCGACCAGATCGAATGGTTCGGCCGTCACGTCAACAAGCGCGACAGCGTGCTGATCAGCGTGCACACCCATAACGACCGCGGCACCGGCGTCGCCGCTTCGGAACTTGCGGTGATGGCCGGCGCCGACCGCGTCGAAGGTTGCCTGTTCGGCAACGGCGAGCGCACCGGCAACGTCTGCCTGGTGACCCTTGCATTGAACCTCTACACCCAGGGCGTCGACCCGCAGCTGGACTTCTCCGACATCGATGCCGTGCGCAAGGTGGTCGAGGACTGCAACCAGCTCCCGGTGCACCCGCGCCATCCGTACGTCGGCGACCTGGTGCACACCGCCTTCTCCGGCTCGCACCAGGATGCCATCCGCAAGGGCTTCGCCCAGCAGAAGGAAGGCGCCCTGTGGGAGGTGCCTTATCTGCCGATCGACCCGGCCGACATCGGCCGTGACTACGAGGCGGTGATCCGCGTGAACAGCCAGTCCGGCAAGGGAGGTATCACCTTCCTGCTCGAGCAGGAATACGGCATCAGCCTGCCGCGCCGCATGCAGATCGAGTTCAGCCAGGTGGTCCAGGGCGAGACCGACCGTCTCGGCCTGGAGATGACCGCCAAGCAGATCCACCAATTGCTCGAGCGAGAATACCTGCAGGCCAGCGCGCCTTACGCACTCAAGGGCCACCGCCTGCAGGAAGAGAACGGCACCAGCGCGGTCGACCTCGACGTGCTGGTCGACGGCGAAGCCCGGCACCTGCACGGCATCGGCAAGGGCCCGCTGGAAGCTCTGGTGTCCGCCCTGCCGGTTAACGTGGAAATCATGGACTACCACGAGCACGCCATAGGCGCCGGTGCCAACGCCAGGGCCGCGTCCTACATCGAGATCCGTCTCGATGGCGAACGCCCGCTGCACGGCATCGGCATCGACGAGAACATCACCACGGCGAGCTTCCGCGCGCTGTTCAGCGCCCTCAACCGCGCGCTGAAACAGGCCGGGCAGAAGCACCGCGCCGCCTGATCCGTCGCGCTGCAACGCAAAAAGGGAAAGGGGTGCCTCGGCATCCCTTTCTTCATTTCGTGGCGCGGGCTATTTGCTTGGGTAGATCGCACTCCAGCGTGCCGGCTCCAACTGCTGGCGGGTGAGCATCTGACGCACCACGTTCGCCTTGAACATCTGCCGTAGGGCTCGGTTGAACTGCCCGACCACCTGCACATCGGCCTGTTTACCGAACGCCAGGTGATAGTTGCGCCCGCTGTCGCCGACCACGTAACGCACCTGCCCTTCCAGGCCGTTGCGCTGCAACAGGCTGAGCGCCACGTCGCGGTTCATGTACACCGCGTCCAGTTCGCCAGCGAGCATGCGGCGGACGTTGGCCAGATCGTCCTGGCTCAACTCGACATCCAGGTTGAGCACCGGCCCGACCCGCTCCAGCGCCGCAGAACTGCTCGACGGGCCGAACACGCCGACGCGGTAGCCGGTCAGACCTTTCAACCCGGAATAGGTGCGCGTATCACTGGCCGGAACGAAGTAGCCCCACTCGGTACGCAGCAGAGGCAGGCTGAAATTCAGCCACTCCGCGCGCTCGCGCTCCCAACTGGCGACGAACAATCCGTCCACCTTGCCCTGGGTGATCGCGTCCTTGGACGCCTTCCAGCTCTGCACCTTGAAGCTGCAGTCGATCTTCGCCTCGCGGCAGGCCTGCCTGACGATATCGGTCACCGGCCCGCCGGGCTGGCCATCCTTCACAGAGACGAACGGGACGAACTCGGCGGCGGCGAAGGACAGGCTCGCCGCACTCGATTCCTGACCCCATACGCAGAGCAACGCCAGCAACACGCGCCTCGGCCACATATCCCGCCCTCCCCTGTACATCGAAGAAGAAACGGGGAACGCAATAACCATTCCAATACCGCCACATAAGACAGGAAAGCAAACTGAACACCTGAAAAGCTCAGCCACTACCGCGTTCTACGAATCTGAAGTTCGCCATACAACGCCCCATACAGAGGCCTTTATTGAGTTTCCGGTCAACAATCGGGCGCTCCACAAAAACTGTCACATTCGACAGCTTCAATGAAATACCGCGCTTTCGGCGGGCGCCTGCGCTGAAGATGGGCGCCACCCCACGACCTGCCAGTCATCATCGAAGCATGCCAAGGGCGGTGCAGAAATTGCACGTCTGAGACCGCTGCACTCCCCCACCTCAAGGAAGAATCCATGCGCCTGACCAAGTTCACTCTGCGCCAGGCCGTCGGCGCGCTGCTGCTCGCCGGCAGTCTGAACGTTGTCCACGCCACCACGCTCGGTCCGCAGATCATTGCCAGCCCCAACGACCGCCATCACTACCGGGCGATCACTCTGGACAACGGCCTGCGCGCGACGCTCATCCAGGACCCCGGCGCCAGCGTCGCGGCAGCCGCGCTGCTGGTACAGGCCGGCAGCAACCAGGACCCGGACGACATGCCCGGCCTGGCGCATTTCCTCGAGCACATGCTCTACCTGGGCAGCGAGCGCTATCCCGAGGCGGATGGCTATCGCGACTTCATCACCCGCTCGGGCGGCAGTTTCAATGCCGCCACCTACCAGACCAATACCGTCTATCACTTCCGCATTCCGCAGCAGGCACTGCCGGAAGCCATGGACCGTTTCGGCCAGTTGTTCAGTGCGCCATTGCTCGATGCCACCTACATTGACCGCGAGCGCCATGCCGTCGACGCCGAGTACCGCATGCATATCAAGGACGACAATTGGCGAACCAACGAAGCCAGCCTGCAGGCGATGAACCCCGCCTATCCGGCCACTCGCTTCAATATCGGCAATCTGGAAACGCTCAAGGACGGCAAGCTGCCGTTGCGCCAACGCCTGCTGAAGTTCCGTGCGCAGCACTACAGCGCCAATCTGATGACCCTGGCGGTCAGCGGGCCGCAGTCGCTGGACGAGTTGCAGAAACTGACCGAGGAGCGCTTCTCCGCCATCGAGAACAGCCAGCTACCAGCACCGACCCTCGAGCAGCCGCTGTTTCTCAAGGGTCAGTTGCCGGCGAAGCTGCAGGTGAAAAGCCTGAGCAAGAGGCAGATGCTCGGCCTGCAGTTCGCAATCCCCTGGAGCAACGACGACTACCGCTGCAAGGCCTATCTCTTCCTCGTCGGTCTGATCGGCCGGGATGGCCCGGGAAGCCTGGAAATGCGCCTGCGCCAGGAAGGCCTGGCAAGCAAGGTGACGCCCGTCTTCAACACCGCGAGCCAGGGCTCCGAGGCGACGCTGACGATCAACGTCAACCTCACGGAAAAGGGCGCCCGGCAGCAGGACCGCGTACAGGCCAGCGTCTTCGCTTTCCTCGACATGATTCGCCGAGAGGGTCTGCAGGAATGGCGCTACGCCGAGATGGCCAAACTTGCCGAACAACACTTCCGCTACCCGGAAAGCCAGGACCCGCTATCGCTGGTCAATGTCCTGGCACGCAACATGACCACCGCGCAGGCTGAGGACGTCGTCTACGGCGGCTCACGCATGGACGGCTTCCAGGCGCAGCGGGTCGAAGCCATTCTGGACGCCATGAGGCCCGACAACCTGTTGCGCATCTACCAGTCCGACCAGGTCGGAACGGCGCCGCTGAGCACACGCTGGTACGCCACTGCCTACAACCTCGAGCGGGTCGCGGGCTGGAAGCGCGAAAAGCCGGTGGCCGGGCTGTCCCTGCCGCCCCCAACGACTACCTGGCTGACAACATCGAACTGCTCGACGTGCAGATGGAAAAGCCCCGCGAGCTGGTCAACAGTCCCGGCCTGAGCCTCTGGTACCAGGCCGACAGCCGCTTCGGCTCACCGAGGGCCAAATGGTACGTCGAGTTGCAGTCGCCGAGCGCCGGCAAAGACCCCCGCGAACTGGTCCTCACGCAGATGCTGGCGGCCTGGTGGAGCAGCCAGCTGCGCAGCGAACTGTCGAACGCCTCGGCCGCCGGCCTGCTCGCCGGACTGTCGCCCTCCGACAACGGCATTACGCTCACCCTGAGTGGCTGGCGCGACAAGCAACCGGAGCTGCTCCAACAGATGCTGCTGGCACTCAGGGAAGGCGAAATCGACGAGCACAGCTTCCAGCGGATACACAGCACCCTCATGCGCAGTTGGCAGAACGAGGGACGTGGCGATCTTTACCGCACCCTGCTCGACAGCATGAACGTATCACTGCTCTCCGACTGGTGGCTGCCACGGGAAAAACTCGCGGTGCTGCGCAACCTGACGGTAGATGACCTGCGCCAGTACCGCACGCGCTGGCTGGCGGACCTTCATGTACTGGCATTGGCGGTCGGCAATATCGGCGAAACTCAGGTGCAGGGCATGGCCGGGCAACTGGACAGCGAGCTGCACCCGCGAGTCGCGCAGGCGGCGATCCACCGCCAGGGCTTGCGCCAACTGGACGGAGCCTTGCCCGCGATCCGACCGATCAGCGACAGCCGCGACGCAGGCGCGCTGCACTATCTGCCCAGCAATAGCGACGACCTGCCGACCTTCGTCGATACGCTGCTGCTGAGCCAATTGATGAAAGCGCCCTTCATCAAAGAACTGCGCACCGACGAACAACTGGGCTATGTGGTGGCTGCGGACAGCCCATTTGCGCGAGCACAGCGGGCTGTTCTACGTCGTGCAATCCCACGACTACCCCAGCAGCAAACTCGCCAACCGCATCGATGCGTTCATTGCCGACGCCGACAGGAAACTCGCGCAACTGGACACAGGAGCGCTGGAGCCCTTCCTTACCGGCCTGGGACGTACCCTCGAGGGCAAGCCGAACAACCTAGCCGAGCTGGCGCAACGCCGCTGGGAATCCCTGAGGCTGGGCTATCTCGACTTCGGGCGCCGCGAAAGGATGATCGAGCTGCTCGCCACGCGAACGCCGGACGACCTGCGGGCAACCTGGCGAAAGCTCCGCGCGCAACCGCCCATCCAGGTGCTTTCCGACCCGGGCACGCCGAGCAATATCGAACAGTTCACCCGCACCGCCAGCACCCTTGCGGCGCCGGCTCGCGGCATCCGGCCAGCCCCGACGCTGGCCAGCCCGGACGATCAGGCAACGACCGAGCAGCTATGAGCAACCGACGCCGGCCCCTTCTACAGTAGGCTTTGACTTTGACCATCCGCAGGAGGAGCCAGACATGATCAAGACCCTCGGCTATGCCGCTCAGAACCCCAACGCGCCGCTGGCGCCGTACACCTTCCAGCGCCGCGAGGTCGGCGCCGACGACGTACGGATCGACATCCTCTACTGCGGCGTCTGCCACTCGGACCTGCACACCGCGCGCAACGAGTGGAAGAACACTCTCTACCCGTCCGTGCCCGGCCATGAGATCGTCGGCAAGGTGGTCGCGGTTGGCGCCAACGTGAAGAGCTTCAAGGTCGGCGATGCCGCCGGCGTCGGCTGCATGGTGGACAGCTGCCAGTCCTGCCCGTCCTGTGGCGAAGGCCTGGAGCAATATTGCGAGAACGGTTTCACCGGCACCTACAACGGCCCGGTGTTCGGCGGCGAGAACACTCTCGGCGGCTATTCCGACAGCATCGTGGTCAACCAGAAGTTCGTCCTGCGCATCAGCCACAGCGACAACCTGGCCGCGGTGGCACCGCTGCTCTGCGCCGGCATCACCACCTACTCGCCGCTGCGCCAGTGGAACGTGCAGCCGGGCCAGAAGGTCGGCGTGGTCGGACTCGGCGGCCTCGGCCACATGGCCGTGAAGATCGCCGCAGCGATGGGCGCGCACGTGGTGCTGTTCACCACCTCGCCGGGAAAGCGTGAAGACGCCCTGCGCCTGGGCGCCGCCGAAGTGGTGGTGTCGAAGAACGCGGACGAGATGGCGGCCCATGCCAACAGCTTCGACTTCATCCTCAACACCGTGGCCGCGCCGCACAACCTCGACGCTTTCCTCGGCCTGCTCAAGCGCGACGCCACCATGACACTGGTCGGCGCCCCGGACACGCCGCATCCGTCGCCGGAAGTGTTCAGCCTGATCTTCAAGCGTCGCCGCCTGGCCGGTTCGCTGATCGGCGGCATCGCCGAGACCCAGGAGATGCTCGACTTCTGCGCCGAGCACGGCATCGTCTCGGACATCGAGATGATCGCGATGCAGGACATCAACGAAGCCTACGAGCGCATGCTCAAGAGCGACGTGAAGTACCGTTTCGTGATCGACATGGCGACCCTGAAGAACGCCAGCGCGGCCTGATGTTCTTGCGGCGGTAAACGGGTGGTGCGCACGGCGCACCCTACAGAAAAGCAGAACGGCGCCAGCGGGAGTGATCCCCTGGCGCCGTTTTGCGTCGGCATTACTTGCGTAGGGTGCGCCGCGCGCATCGCCTATTCGAGATGAAAGGCGTCGGCATCCCGATAGGCCGGGAAACGCTCGCGATAGGCGTGCAACCCGGCCGCCGACAGGCCGACGCGGAACACGCCGTCCGCATCCCGCGCCTCCAGCAGGCAGTCGCCCTGGAAGTCCAGCACCTGGCTGTCGCCCGCGTAGGCATGGCCCTTGCCGTCCTCGCCGATGCGGTTCACCGCTGCCACGTAGCAAAGGTTCTCGATCGCCCGCGCGGGCAGCAGGCGGTTCCAGTGCTGCCGGCGCGCCGCCGGCCAGTTGGCGACGTACAGCAGCAGGTCGGTGTCGTGGGGGTCGCGGCTCCAGGCCGGGAAGCGCAGGTCATAGCAAACCAGCGGGCGCACCCGCCAGCCCTTGAGCTCGAACAGCACCTGGCGCTCGCCGGCGGTGTAGTGCTGGTGTTCGCCGGCCATGCGGAACAGGTGACGCTTGTCGTAGTGCAGCAGCTCGCCGCCCGGCGTAGCCCAGAGCAGCCGGTTGCGGTGAAACCCGGAGGCATCGCGCACGATCAGGCTGCCGGTGACGACCGCGTCCAGGCGCTGCGCCTGTTCGCGCAACCAGACGCTGGTGGCGCCGTCCTCGGGTTCGGCCAGATGCTCGGAATGCATCGAGAAGCCGGTACTGAACATCTCCGGCAGGACGATCAGGTCGGCGCCGCGCGCCTGCTCCAGCAGCGCCTGGAAATGCGCGCGGTTGGCCTCCGGGTCGTGCCAGGCCAGGGTGGTCTGGATCAGTGCCAGTTCGAGGTGTTCCTGCTTGCTCATACCGTGCTCCGTTCCCGCAGGACGCAGGGTGCGCCATGCGCACCACCAGGGGGTGAATGCAAGGTGCGCATGGCGCACCCTACGAAGGACTCAGATCGCGCAGAGCCGCCGCGCGGCCTCGCGCAGCGTCTCCTCGCGCTTGGCGAAGCAGAAACGCACCAGGCGCAGGTCGCGGGGGGCGGACTGGTAGAACACCGAGATCGGGATCGCCGCGACGCCGTGCTCGCGGGTCAGCCATTCGGCCATCTGCACATCGTCGAGGTCCGGGCGGATCGCCGAATAGTCCACTAGCTGGAAATAGGTGCCGGCCGCCGGGGTAAAGACGAAACGCGAGTCGGCCAGCAGGTCGCAGAACAGGTCGCGCTTGGACTGGTAGAAGGTTGGCAACTCCTCGACGTGCTCAGGGTGCGCGGCCATGAAATCCGCCAGCGCGTACTGCAACGGGGTCACCCCGCAGAAGCTGACGTACTGGTGGACCTTGCGCAGCTCGGCGCTGAGCGCCGGCGGCGCCACCACGTAGCCGGTCTTCCAGCCGGTGACGTGGTAGGTCTTGCCGAAGGAGCTGACCACGAAGGCGCGCGCGTACAGCTCGTCGTGGGACAGCACGCTGGCGTGGGCGACGCCGTCGAACACCAGGTGCTCGTAGACCTCGTCGCTGAGCAGGTAGATGTCGCGGCCACGGATCAGCTCGGCGAGGCGGTCGAGGTCGGCCCGGCCGATCAGCGAACCGCTGGGGTTGTGCGGCGTGTTCAGCACGATCAGCCGGGTCCGCGCGTTCAGCGCACGTTCCAGCGCCATCCAGTCGAGGGTGAAATCGGGCGCTTGCAGTTGCAGGTGCACGCAGCGGCCGCCGGCCAGTTCCACGGAAGGCTCGTAGCTGTCGTAGCAGGGGTCGAAGACGATGACCTCGTCGCCGGGGCGCACCAGGGTCTGGATCGCGCAGAAGATCGCCTGCGTCGCGCCGGGGGTTATGGTCACCTCGCTTTCGGCATCGACCGCGCGGTCGTAGAGGGCGTCGATTTTTGCCGCGACCTGCTCGCGCAACGCAGGCAACCCGGTCATCGGCGCGTACTGGTTGTGGCCGCTGGCGATATGCCGGCCGACTGCCTCGCGGAGCGCCTCCGGGCCGTCGTAGTCGGGAAATCCCTGGGACAGGTTGATCGCCCCGGTCTGCGCGGCTAGCTGCGACATGCGGGTGAAGATGGTGGTGCCGACGTGGGGCAATTTGCTGACGATCATGGTGGCTATCTGGGGCGGACGCCTGGCTGGGTCGCGGGGACCGGGCAGGCAAGAATAGCCGATGCCGGCGGGCGGATTCGAGACCGTCATCGATAGGTGCCGGCGCAGGCGTAGACTCTTTGCCAATCGCCCGCGCTGTCCTATCCTGCGCGCCCCACGCCGGCGGAGAGCCCAGCATGACCCGCATGATTCCCACGCCATCGCCCTGGAACGAGATTCGCGCGCAGGCCGAACACGCCAGCGCCCGCGAGCCCGCCCTGTCCGCCATCCTGCAGCACGCGCTGCTTGCCCACGAAAGCTTCGGCACGGCGCTGGCGCACCGCGTCGCCCAGGGCCTGGCCTCGGGAACCCATCAGGAAGCCGCGCTGGCGGAGCGTTTCGCCCTGCTCCACTGCGAGGAGCCGGCGCTCGCCGAAGCCGCCTGGCAGGACCTGCAGGCCACCGTCAGCCGCGACCCAGCCTTCGAGTCGATGCTCGAGGTGTTCCTCTTCTCCAAGGGATTTCTCGCCTTGCAGGCGTACCGCATCGCGCACCGGCTGCACCTCGACGGCAACCGCCTGCTGTCGATGTTCATCCAGTCGCGCAGCAACGAACGCCTGGCCATCGACATCAACCCGGCCAGCCGCATCGGCCGGGGCATCATGCTCGATCACGGCAGCGGCATCGTCATCGGCGAGACCGCGGTGGTCGGCGACAACGTCTCGATCCTGCAGGGCGTGACCCTCGGCGGCACCGGCAAGGAATGCGGCGATAGACACCCCAAGGTGCGCTGCGGCGTGATGATCGGCGCGGGGGCGAAGATCCTCGGCAACATCGAGATCGGCGAAGGCGCCAAGGTCGGTGCCGGCAGCGTGGTGCTGGCCGACGTGGCGGCGCATACCACGGTGGTCGGCAACCCGGCGCGCCGGGTAGGCACGCCGCGCCACGAGCAGCCGGCGCTGGACATGGACCAGTCGTTCGATCAGGACAGCTGAGGCGCCGCGACGGCGCCCCGGTTCGGGCGGGAACAGCGGCAGGGATCAGCGCTTCTTGTCGCGACGCTTCTTCTCGGCCTTCTTGTGGTGGCTCATCAGCCGGCGCTTCTTGTTCACCTGGCGATCGGTGAGGGTGTTCTTGTTGCCCTCGTAGGGGTTGTCGCCGCCCTTGTACTCGATACGGATCGGCGTGCCCACCAGCTTCAGCACGCGGCGGAAGGTGTTTTCCAGGTAGCGCGTGTAGGACTTCGGTACCGCGTCCACCTGGTTGCCGTGGATCACGATCAGCGGCGGGTTGGCACCACCAAGGTGGGCATAGCGCAGCTTGATGCGACGCCCGCTGACCATCGGCGGCTGGTGCTCCTGCACCGCGTCCTCGAGGATCTGCGTCAGCCGGTTGGTCGGCCAACGGGTGATCGCCGAGGTGAAGGAGGCCTGCACCGACTTGTACAGGTTGCCCACGCCGGTGCCGTGCAGCGCGGAGATGAAGTGGATGTCGGCGTAGTCGACGAAGAACAGCCGGCGCTCCAGCTCGGTCTTCACGTAGTCGCGCTCGCCCGGCTCCATGCCGTCCCACTTGTTCAGCGCGATCACCAGCGCCCGACCGGACTCGATGGCGAAGCCGAGCAGGTTGAGGTCGTGGTCGACCACACCTTCGCGGGCGTCCATGACGAAGATCACCACGTTGGCGTCCTTGATCGCCTGCAGCGTCTTCACCACCGAGAACTTCTCGACTTCCTCGTGGATCTTGCCGCGCTTGCGCACGCCGGCGGTGTCGATCAGCGTGTATTTCTCGTCGTTGCGCTCGAAGGGAATGTAGATGCTGTCGCGGGTGGTGCCGGGCTGGTCATAGACCACCACGCGGTCCTCGCCGAGCATGCGGTTGACCAGGGTCGACTTGCCCACGTTGGGCCGGCCGATGATGGCGATCTTGATGCCGTCCTTCTCGCTCGGGCCGGGAATGCGTTTGGCCTCCTCGCCTTCGGCGACGTCCTCGTCGAGGGCGTTCTCTTCCGCGTCGCGGGCGAAGTCGCCCAGCGCCACTTCGAGCATCTGGGTGATGCCGCGACCGTGCGCACCAGCGATCGGCAGTGCCTCGCCGAGGCCCATCGGGGCGAACTCGGCCCGGGCGATGTCCGGGTCGATGTTGTCCACCTTGTTCACCACCAGGTAGCTGCGTTTGTTGCGCTTGCGCAGGTGCTCGCCAATCATCTGGTCGCCGGCGGTCAGCCCGGCACGGGCGTCGACCAGGAACAGCACGACATCGGCTTCCTCGATGGCCAGCAGAGACTGCTCGGCCATCTTCTCGTCGATGCCCTCCTCGTCGCCGGAAATGCCGCCGGTGTCGACCAGGATGTAGCTGCGCCCTTCCCACTTGGCTTCGCCGTACTGACGGTCGCGGGTCAGACCCGACAGGTCACCGACGATCGCGTCGCGGGTGCGGGTCAGGCGGTTGAACAGGGTCGACTTGCCTACGTTGGGGCGGCCCACCAGGGCGATTACCGGAACCATCGGCTCCTCCAGCGTTGAATCTACGAAAACACGTCGGCCGCTGCGGGGGCAGCGGCCGACGAAAAGTTAAGCACAGCGACCGGCACGGGCCGGTCCGCCGCGGGTCAGCGGATTTTCATCGCGACCAGTTTGCCGCTGTTGCCGAAGGCATACAGCGTGTCGCCGACGACCAGCGGGCGAACGCGCAGGCCGTCGCTGTCGATGCGCTCGCGAGCGACGAAGCGCCCATCGACCTGGCTGAGCAGGTGCAGGTAGCCCTCGATGTCACCGACCGCGACATAGCTGGAAAACACCGCCGGTGCCGACAGCTCGCGACGAGCCAGGGAGTCGTTGCTCCACAGCGCCGAGGTCGAACGTTCGTCGATGCCTTCGACGGTGCCACTGGCCTGGCTCACGTAGACGCTGCCGAAACCTTCGGCGACGCCGACGTAGCTGGACGCATCGCGCTGCCAGAGCACCCGGCCGCTTTCCAGGTCGAGACCCGCCAGGCGGCCCTGGTAGGTGACGACATACAGCGTGGTGCCCGAAAGCAGCAGGCCGCCGTCGATGTCGACCACGCGATCCAGTTCGGAACGGCCCTGCGGCACGGCTACACGCTGCTCCCAGACCGGCAGGCCGCGCTGGGTGTCAACGGCGATGACCTTGCCGGTAGACAGCCCGGCGATGGCCAGGTGGTTGGTCACCACCGGCGCGCCGGTGCCACGCAGGGTCAGCACGGCCGGGGAGTTTTCGTAGATCCAGCGCTGCGTGCCGGTGCTGGCCTCGAGGCCGATCAAACGGTCGTCCTGGGTCTGTACCACGACGATGTCACCGTTGGTGGCGGGCGCCGAAAGCACCTCGCTGGTGACACGTGCACGCCACTTCTCTTCGCCACTGGCGGCGTCGAGGGCGATCACTTCGCCTTTCAGGGTGCCGAGCAGGACCATTCCCGAGCCGACGCCGACGCCGCCGGATACCGGCGCTTCGAGGTCCTTCTCCCAGAGCACCTTGCCGGTCTCGCGGTCCAGCGCCATGACATCGCCATCCGCGCCGGCAGCGAAGATGCTGTCGCCGTCAACCGCCGGGGTGAGCAGGTCGTAGAGGTCGCCCTGGCCATCGCCGATGGAGCGGCTCCACTGTTCGTCGAGCTTCACCTCCGCGTCGAACTTGACCAGTTCGGCGGGCGGCAATTCCTTCTTGCTGTTGCTGCTGCAACCCGCGGCCAGCACGGCCAGGGTCAGCACTGCGGCATATTTCCAGTGCGTCACGTCACGCATCCCCTTTCGCCAGGTCGTCGAGTTTCATTTGCAGGCTGCCCACGGCAGCCTCGTCGGAAAGCGCCGCCTTGGCCTTCTCGTAAGCGCCGTGCGCTTCGTCGGTACGGCCCAGCTTCGCCAGCAGATCTCCCTTGATTTCTTCGCGGCTGGCGACAAACGCCTTGTCGGCGTCGCCATCGAGCAGTTTGAGTGCCTCTTCGGCCTTGTCCTGGGCCGCGAGCACGCGCGCCAGACGCTGACGCGCCAGCTCGCCGAGCACGGCGTCGGCCGGCTTGTCGACGATCGGCTGCAGCTCGGCAACGGCGTCGTCCAGCTTGCCCGACTCGACCGCCACCTTGGCCACGAAAAAGCTGCCGTACTGCGCATAATGGGTGCCGGGGAAATCCTTCTTCAGCGCACCAGCCAACTCGGCGACGCGCGCCGCATCCGGCTGGCCGGTGCTCATCAGCAAGCTCTCCAGCAGTTGCTGATACACGACCGAAGCGCCCTGCTCCTTGTTGGTTTCGTGCTTCTTCCAGGCCTGCCAGCCAAACACCAGCACCAGCGCCAGCAGGATGCCGGTCAACAGCGGCTTGCCGTTGCGCTGCCACCAGTCGCGCATCAGCGCCAGGTTTTCGTCTTCGGTACGCGAGGTCACGCCATTACTCCTTGATCACGCCTGTTAGAGGCAGCTTGCCAGGTGCTCGGCGAGAGCATCCCAGGCTATTGTCCGTTGTTCGCCGTTGCCCTGCTCCTTGAGCGAGTCGCGCAACGGTTTGACGCCGACCACCTGCTGCGCGAGCTCGTCCTCACCGAGGATCAGGGCATACAGCGCGGCACTCTTGTCAGCTTTCTTGAGTTGACTCTTGAAACTTCCGGCACCGGCATTGACCTGCAGGCGCAGGTCCGGCAACTGGTCACGCAGACGCTCCGACAGCGCCAGCGCGGCCACTTCGGCCGCCTCGCCGAAGGCGCACAGATAGACGTCGACCTGGCGCGCCAGCGATTCGGGCACCTTGCCGAGGGTTTCCAGCAGCAGCACCAGACGTTCGATGCCCATGGCGAAACCCACTCCCGGCGTCGGCTTGCCACCCATCTGCTCGACCAGCCCATCATAGCGACCGCCGGCACACACCGTGCCTTGGGAGCCGAGCTGGTCGGTGACCCACTCAAACACCGTCTTGCTGTAGTAATCGAGACCACGCACCAGCTTGGGATTGATCACGTAAGGAATGCCGGCGGCATCCAGGCGCGTCTTCAGGCCGTCGAAGTGCGTCTGCGACTCGTCGTCCAGGTAATCCGCCAGCTTCGGCGCGTCGACCAGCAGCGCCTGGGTGTTGGCGTCCTTGCTGTCGAGAATCCGCAGCGGGTTGCTCGCCAAACGACGGCGGCTGTCCTCGTCGAGCTGGCTTTCACGCGCGGCGAGGTAGTCGACCAGCGCCTCGCGGTAACGCGCGCGCGCCTCGGGCGTGCCCAGACTGTTGAGTTCGAGGGTCACCGCGTCACGAATGCCGAGCAATTTCCACAGGCGCCAGGTCAGCACGATCAACTCGGCGTCGACGTCCGGCCCTTCGAGGTTGAACACTTCCAGACCGATCTGGTGGAACTGCCGGTAGCGCCCCTTCTGCGGGCGCTCGTGGCGGAACATCGGGCCGGCGTACCAGAGTTTCTGCGCTTGTCCGCCGCCGGTCAGGCCATGCTCCAGCACAGCGCGCACGCAGGCGGCGGTGCCTTCGGGACGCAGCGTCAGCGAATCGCCGTTGCGGTCCTCGAAGGTGTACATCTCCTTCTCGACGATGTCGGTGACTTCGCCGATGGAGCGCTTGAACAACTCGGTGAACTCGACGATGGGCATGCGAATCTGCCGATAGCCGTAGCCGTCGAGCAGGCGGGCCACGCTGTCCTCGAAATAGCGCCAGAGCGGGGTCTGCTCGGGGAGGATGTCGTTCATGCCACGGATGGCCTGGAGCGTCTTACTCACAAAGAATCCTTAAAATGTCAGCCGCGGGCGATCAGTGCCGCGTCGGCTTCGGCCTTTTCAGCCGCTTTCTGGCGGATCAGCCGTTCCAGCTCATCCACCAGATTATCGTTGGTCAGTTTCTGCGCCGGCTTGCCGTCGATGTAGATCAGGTTGTTCGGCGTGCCGCCAGTGAGGCCGATATGCGCCTCCTTGGCCTCGCCGGGCCCGTTGACCACGCAACCGATCACGGCCACGTCCATCGGCACCAGCAGGTCTTCAACACGGGTTTCCAGCTCGTTCATGGTCTTGACCACATCGAAGTTCTGCCTCGAGCAACTCGGGCAGGCGATGAAGTTGATGCCACGCGAACGCAGGCGCAGGGACTTGAGGATATCGAAACCGACCTTGATCTCCTCGACAGGGTCGGCGGCCAGCGAGATGCGGATGGTATCGCCAATCCCGTCGGCAAGCAGCATGCCCAGGCCGACGGCGGATTTCACCGTGCCCGAACGCAGGCCGCCGGCCTCGGTGATGCCCAGGTGCAGCGGCTGTTCGATCTGTTTGGCGAGCAGGCGATAGGCCTCGACCGCCATGAACACGTCGGAGGCTTTCACGCTGACCTTGAAATCCGGGAAGTTCAGCCGATCCAGGTGCTCGACATGGCGCAACGCCGACTCGACCAGCGCTTGCGGGGTCGGCTCGCCGTACTTCTTCTGCAGGTCCTTTTCCAGCGAGCCGGCGTTGACCCCGATGCGGATCGGGATGCCCTTGTCGCGCGCCGCCTCGACCACCGCGCGCACGCGGTCCTCGCGACCGATGTTGCCGGGATTGATGCGCAGGCAGTCCACGCCCAGTTCGGCGACGCGAAGGGCGATCTGGTAATCGAAATGGATGTCCGCAACCAGCGGCAGGTTGACCTGCTGCTTGATCCTGCCGAAGGCTTCGGCGGCGTCCATGTCCGGTACCGAGACACGCACGATGTCGGCACCTGCCTGTTCCAGGCGGCTGATCTGCGCGACCGTGGCCGCGACATCGCAGGTATCGGTGTTGGTCATGCTTTGCACGGCGATCGGCGCATCGCCGCCCACCGGCACGGGACCGACCCATATCTTGCGGGACAGCCGGCGTTTGATCGGGGATTCGCTGTGCATGGGTCTTATTGTCCCAACTTCAGGCGGGCGGTCTCACCGCGGGTAAAAGACGTCATGTCCACGGACTGGCCGTTGTAACTGACCTGAGCACCGCGGGCGTAACCCAGACGAAGCTCGAGCGGTGCCTTGCCGGACACCTGCAGGCTGTCGCCCTTGCGTTTGAGCGTGCTCACCAACACCTTTCCGGAGGCATCGGTAACCTGAGTCCAGCAGTCCGCGACAAACTGGATGGCGATCACGCCCTCGCCCGCCGCCGGCGCCACAGGGGCCTCTGAGGCCGCCGCCGGTGCCGGTGCCTGCGCCGCGGTCGGAGCAACTGGCAGCGCCAGCGGTGCCGAGGCAGGCGCATTGCCCGAACCGGCGCTTTGCCCGGCGCTGGCCGGCGCACTCGGCGCTGCAGCTGACACTTCGTCGTTGCCGCTGGCGACTTCGGGCGAAACCGGCAGGCTCAACTCGTCCGGCTCGCGCGCCTCGGCGACGGCCTGGTCCTCGGGCTCGTCCAGCGGATGGATCTGGGTGGTGCCGTCGGCGCTCTCGACCTCCACGTGTTCCATCGGCGCGCCGGCCTGCTCGCGCGCGACCTGGTCGCTCTGTCCCTGCCACCAGAAGAACCCGGCCAGCCCGAGGGCGACCAGCAAGGCGAAGCTGACGAAGCGCAGGATGTTCTGCGACAGCCGCATCGGCTCTTCGATGCGTCCGAGCGCATGCACACTACTGCCGCTGGCGTCGGTGCCGGTGTAATGGTCGAACGCGCTGACCATCTGCGCCTGGTCCATCCCGAGCAGCTTGGCGTAGGCGCGGATGTAGCCGCGGGCGAAGGTGTGCCCGGGCAGTTTCTCGAACGAGCCGGCTTCGATCTGGCCCAGGGAGGTGGGCGTCAGGTTCAACTGGCTGGCCGCCTCCTCCAGCGCCCAGCCCTTTTCTTCGCGCGCCGCACGCAATGTCTCGCCCGGGTTGGTACGAGTCGCCGCGACAGCTTCGGTTTGCGACGTTTTCATCACTGCTCCGATAGATATTGCTGGTACTCCGGCGAGCCGGGATACAGCCGTTTCAGTTGCAGCCCATAGCTGGCCGCGGTGTCCCGATCCTCGTAGACCCGCGCCAGGCGAATGCCGAGCAGCAGGGTACGGGCGTTCTGCGGGGCCAGGCTACTAAAACGCTGGTAGTAGGCACGTGCGGGAACGTATTCCCTGTCCTCGTAAGCCATCTGCGCCAGTTCGAACAGCGCCCTCGGCTGCTGGTTGTTCAGCCGCAGGGCACGTTCGAACTGCTGCTTGGCGAGGTCACGCTGATTCATCGCCAGAGCGGTCATGCCGAGGTTCTCGAACACCCGCGAACGCTCGGTGTAAAGCGTATCGGCGGAAGCCTGCTCAAAACGCTGGTAGGCCTGCTTGTAATCCTTCTGCTCGAAGAGAAAGCCGCCATAGTTGTTGAGGATACGCGGATCGTTGCCACGTTCGGCGAGCGCCTTGCGGTAATGCTCGTCGGCCAGCTTGGGTTCCATCTGGGCCTGGAACACCAGCGCCAGCGCAGTGTGTGCGTCGGCGTTGCTCGGATCGATCTCCAGAGCGCTCTTCAATGGCGACTTGGCCCGTTCGGTATCGCCCTGCTGCAGGTAGCCAATGCCGAGCTGAATATAGGCGTCGCGGGCCTGATCACGGCCCTTGGAGGTCTTCATCGGGTCGACATGACCGGTGGACACGCACCCCGTCAACCAGCCGATAACGCATACGAGCAGCGCAACGCGCAGTGTCATGGTGTCTCCCTTCAAGTCCGATTCGCGGCGCTGCGCTGCGCCTCTGCCTCGGCGCTCAGCTCGCGTACGGCGATGTAGCGCTCGCTGCGGCGCGTCCGATCGAGCACCTGACCCACCAACTGGCCGCAGGCCGCATCGATGTCCTCGCCTCGCGTGGTGCGCACCGTAACATTGTGGCCCGCCTTGTGGAGAAGATCCTGAAAACGGCGGATCGCATTGTTGCTCGGCCGCTCGTATCCCGAGTGCGGGAACGGATTGAAGGGAATCAGGTTGACCTTGCACGGCACATCGGCGAGCAGCGCGATCATCTCGGCGGCATGCTCGGGCTGATCGTTGACGTCCTTGAGCAGCGTGTACTCGATGGTCAGGAAGCGCTTCTCGCCCAGGCCGCCGATGTAGCGTTTGCAGGCATCCAGCACCACCGCCAGCGGGTACTTGCGATTGATCGGCACCAGCTTGTTGCGCAGCGCGTCATTGGGCGCGTGCAGCGACAGCGCCAGCGACACGTCGATCACCTGGCCGAGCTTGTCGATCATCGGCGCCACGCCGGAGGTGGACAGCGTCACCTTGCGCTTGGAGATGCCGTAGCCGAGGTCATCCATCATGATGGACATGGCGGCGACCACGTTGTCGAAGTTCAGCAGCGGCTCGCCCATGCCCATCATCACCACGTTGGTGATGGCGCGGTCGATCTTCGCCGGCACAGTGCCGAACGACTTGTTGGCGATCCAGACCTGGCCGATGACTTCGGCCGCAGTCAGATCGCTGTTGAATCCTTGTTTGCCGGTGGAGCAGAAACTGCAATCCAGCGCGCAGCCGGCCTGCGACGACACGCACAGCGTGCCGCGCCCGCCCTGCGGGATGTACACGGTCTCGACGCAGCTGCCGGACGCCACGCGCACCACCCACTTGCGGGTGCCGTCGCTGGAGATGTCCTGGCTGACGATTTCCGGACCGCGAACCTCGGCGCAACCCTTGAGCTTGTCGCGCAGGGCCTTGCCGAGGTTGCTCATGGCGTCGAAATCATCGACGCCAAAGTGGTGAATCCATTTCATCACCTGGCCGGCACGAAAACGCTTTTCCCCGATCCGTTCGAAGAACTGCTCCATCTCCGGCTGGGTCAGGCCCAGCAGGTTGGTCTTGCCGGTGGCTTCGGTCATGGTTTCACCCTCGCGCCCCTCGCCTCAGCGAATGCGAGCGCAGACCTCGGTGGAGGCGAAGAAGTAGGCGATTTCGCGAGCGGCCGAGGCTTCGGAGTCGGAACCGTGAACGGCGTTCTCGTCGATCGATACGGCGAAATCAGCGCGGATGGTACCGGCGTCGGCTTTCTTCGGATCGGTGGCGCCCATCAGCTCGCGGTTCTTCAGGATGGCGCCTTCGCCTTCCAGAACCTGCAGAACCACGGGACCCGAGGTCATGAAGGCAACCAGGTCCTTGAAGAAACCGCGCTCGCTGTGCTCGGCGTAGAAACCGCCCGCCTCACGCTCGGACAGCTGGACCATCTTCGAGGCAACGACGCGCAGACCGGCCTTTTCGAAGCGGGTGACGATTTCGCCGATCACGTTCTTGGCGACGGCATCGGGCTTGATGATGGAAAAAGTACGTTCGACAGCCATGAAAAACTCCATGAAACAAGGATTAAGCAAAAATTAAACCCGCGAATTATACGCGGGTTCCGGTCAAATGCGTAGAAGCTCACAGTGTTCGGAAATTGGACTCGAAGGCGCTGCCCCGAAGTTCCGCCGCACCGCTCACTCGGCCTCTTCGATCCAGGCCGCCTGGATCGCCTCGAGAACCTTCTCGCCGCCGCGCTGCGGGTCGTCGTCGAACTCCGGCAGCGCCACTACCCAACTGCGCAAATTGACGAAATTGACGAAGCGCGGATCGACATCCGCCTTGCTCTCGGCCAACTGGATGGCGATTTCCTGAACATCGACCCATTTGAGACTCATCGCGCTCTCAGTGCCTTTCCGAAACCTGGTTGATGGTGTAACGCGGGATCTCGACCGTCAGGTCCTTTTCGCCCACGACGGCCTGGCAGGACAACCGTGATTCCGGCTCCAAACCCCAGGCCTTGTCGAGCATGTCGTCTTCCAGCTCGTCGGAGGCCTCCAGCGAAGCGAAGCCTTCGCGGACCACCACGTGGCAGGTCGTGCAGGCGCAGGACATTTCGCAGGCGTGCTCGATCTCGATACCGTTACGCATCGCCGCGGCAATGATGGTTTCGCCCGGCTGCGCCTCGATCACCGCGCCCTCGGGGCATTGTTCGGCGTGCGGCAGAAAAACGATTTGCGGCATCTTATTCCTCGATTTCGTTCAATCGGCGGCCCGCCAGCGCTGCCTTGACCGTGGAGTCGAGGCGGCGAGCGGCGAAGGCGTCGGTAATGTTGCTCAGGCGCTTGGTCTGCTGCTCGATGGCCAGACCGTCGGCCCCGTCGAGCAGTTGGCGCAGCGCGTCCATCTGCGCCTCGATGGCCAGGCGCTCCTCGCCTTCGAGCAGGCGTTCCCCGTCGGCATCGAGTGCACCCTGTACGGCTTCCAGCAGACGCTGTGCGTCGACCTGATGCTCGCGCAACTCGCGCGCAGCCTTGTCGTCGCCGGCGTTGCGGAAGGAATCCTGCAGCATGCGGGCGATCTCGCCATCGGTGAGACCGTAGGACGGTTTGACCTGGATGCTCGACTCGACGCCGCTGGACAGCTCGCGCGCCGAGACGCCGAGCAAGCCGTCCGCATCCACCTGGAAGGTCACGCGAATCTTCGCGGCGCCAGCGACCATCGGCGGGATTCCGCGCAATTCGAAGCGTGCCAGGGAGCGGCAGTCCTTGACCAGCTCGCGCTCGCCCTGCAGCACGTGGACCATCATCGCCGACTGGCCGTCCTTGTAGGTCGTGAAGTCCTGCGCGCGCGCCACCGGGATGGTGGTGTTGCGCGGAATGACCTTCTCCATCAGGCCGCCCATGGTTTCCAGACCGAGCGACAGCGGAATCACATCGAGCAGCAGCAGCTCCTCGCCGTCGCGCTTGTTGCCCGCCAGGGTATCAGCCTGAATCGCCGCGCCGATGGCGACCACCTGATCCGGGTCGATATCGGTCAGCGGCTGGCGTCCGAACAACTCACCGACCATCTCGCGCACGCGCGGCACACGGGTCGAACCGCCGACCATCACCACCGCCTCGATTTCCTCGTGCTCGATACCGGCATCGCGCAGGGCGCGGCGGCAGGCCTTGAGGCTGCGTAGCAGCAACGGTTCGATCAACTGCTCGAACTGCGCACGTGTCAGGGTGCCTTGCCAGCTACCCTGGACAACCTGCACGGATTGCGCCGAGCTCAGCGCCTCCTTGGCGGCGCAGGCATTCTGCAGCAGGTTGCGCTGAGTGGACGGATCGAGATCGGCGGAAAGTCCGGCGTTTTCGATGATCCAGCCGGCGATGGCGTGATCGAAGTCGTCGCCGCCCAAGGCGCTGTCGCCGCCGGTGGCCAGCACCTCGAAGACCCCGCGCGACAGGCGCAGGATGGAAATATCGAAAGTGCCGCCACCCAGGTCGTAGATTGCCACCAGGCCCTCGGCCTGCTGGTCGAGCCCGTAGGCGACCGCCGCGGCAGTAGGCTCGTTGAGCAGGCGCAGCACGTTGAGGCCGGCGAGCCGCGCGGCATCCTTAGTGGCCTGGCGCTGGGCGTCGTCGAAATAGGCCGGCACCGTGATCACCGCGCCGACCAGTTCGCCACCGAGGGTCTGCTCCGCGCGTTTGCGCAGCACACCGAGGATGTCAGCGGACACTTCTACCGGGCTCTTCGACCCCTGCACCGTGTCGATGAAGGGCATGTGCGACTCGCCCTCGACGAAGCGGTAGGGCAACTGGTCGCCCAGTTGTTTGACGTCGGCGATGCCGCGCCCCATCAGCCGCTTGATCGAAAGAATGCTGTTCAGCGGATCGCCGGAGGCGGCACTGCGCGCCGCCTCGCCCACTTCAACGCGATCGGCGTGATAGCGTACGGCAGACGGCAGGATGACCCGCCCCTGCTCATCGGGGAGCGGTTCGGCCAAGCCACTGCGCACGGCGGCGACCAGTGAATTGGTGGTGCCCAGGTCGATGCCCACCGCCAGGCGGCGCTGGTGTGGCTGAGGGGATTGCCCGGGTTCAGCGATCTGCAGTAAAGCCATGATTGCCTGCGTTTCGGATGCATCGCGGCGGCGATGCATGGGTTAATCGTCGAGGCGCTCTTCGAGTTGGCGCACTTCCTGGGAAAGCTTGTCGAGGAACTGCATGCGTCGCACCAGACGCTCGGACTCTTCATGCTGCTCGGGGTCTTCCCAACAGGCGTCGAAGCTCTCGTTGAGCGCTTCCTGGGCCGCCTTCAGCCGACGCTTGAAGGTCGCTACGCCGTCCAGGTCGGCCTCGTCCTGCAACTCCTCAAGCTCCTCGCGCCACTGCATCTGCTGCAGAAGAAACTGCGGGTCCTGGACGGTGACCTCCAGCGGCAGTTCCTGGCCGCGAATCGCCAGCAGGTAGCGGGCGCGCTGCGGCGCATTCTTCAGCGTCCGGTACGCCTCGTTGAGTCCGGCAGCGCGCTCCAGCGCGGCGCGCTGTTCACTGGCCGGGGCATCGGCAAAACGGTCGGGATGGGTGGCGCGAGCCAGCTCCCGATAACGCACCGCCAACTGCTCGAGGTCGATGCGAAAACCGGGCTGCAGGTCGAACAGCGCGAAATGACAGGGAGTGCCCACGATAGCCTCAGGTATTGAAGCTCTCGCCGCAGCCGCATTCGCCGCGCACGTTGGGATTGTTGAACTTGAAGCCCTCGTTGAGTCCCTCGCGGACGAAGTCCAACTCGGTGCCGTCGAGGTAGACCAGGCTCTTCGGATCGACGATCACGCGCACGCCGTCGGTCTCGAAGACCTGATCGTCGCCGCCGAACTCATCGACGAACTCCAGCACGTAGGCCAGCCCCGAACATCCGGTGGTGCGAACGCCCAGGCGGATGCCCTCGCCCTTGCCACGACCTTCGAGGGAACGACGAACGTGGCGGACCGCCGCTTCAGTCATGCTGATGGCCATTGGCGCCTCCTCAGATCAGGCCTTTCTTGTGCTTATAGTCGCGCACAGCCGCCTTGATGGCGTCCTCGGCCAAAACCGAGCAGTGGATCTTCACCGGGGGCAGCGCCAACTCTTCGGCGATGGTGGTGTTCTTGATCAGTTCGGCCTCGTCCAGCGTCTTGCCCTTCATCCACTCGGTTGCGAGGGAACTGGAAGCGATCGCCGAACCGCAACCGTAGGTCTTGAACTTGGCGTCTTCGATCACGCCCTGTTCGTTGACCTTGATCTGCAGACGCATGACGTCGCCGCAGGCCGGCGCACCGACCATGCCGGTGCCTACGTCCGGATCCTCGGCATTGAGCTTGCCGACGTTGCGCGGATTCTCGTAATGGTCAATGACCTTTTCACTGTAAGCCATGATGCAATTCCTCTGTAATCACGCGGGCGGCTTGTGGGTGGCGTCTTAGTGCGCCTGCCATTCGACCTGGGAGAGGTCGACGCCCTCTTTGTACATATCCCAAAGCGGCGACAACTCGCGCAGCTTGGTTACCGCTTCGCAGACCTTCTGCGCCGCGTAATCGATGTCTTCCTCGGTGGTGAAACGGCCGAAGGTGAAACGGATCGAGCTGTGCGCCAGCTCATCATTGCGGCCCAGGGCGCGCAGCACGTAGGACGGTTCCAGCGAGGCCGAAGTGCAGGCCGAACCCGAGGATACCGCGAGGTCCTTGAGCGCCATGATCAACGACTCGCCCTCGACGTAATTGAAGCTGAGGTTCAGGTTGTGCGGCACGCGGGCCGTCAGGCTGCCGTTGACGTACAACTCTTCGAGCGACTCGACCTGACGGTAGAAACGCGCGCTCAGAGCGCGAACGTGCTCGGCATCCTTGGCCATGTCCTGCTTGGCGATGCGGAACGCCTCGCCCATGCCGACGATCTGGTGCGTCGCCAGGGTGCCCGAACGCATGCCGCGCTCGTGGCCGCCACCGTGGGTCTGCGCTTCCAGGCGCACGCGCGGCTTGCGACGCACGTAGAGCGCGCCGATTCCTTTGGGCCCGTAGGTCTTGTGCGCCGAGAAGGACATCAGGTCGACCTTCAGTTTGTCCAGGTCGATCTCGACCTTTCCGGTGGACTGCGCCGCGTCGACGTGAAAGAGAATGCCCCGCGAGCGGGTCAGTTCGCCGATGGCGGCGATGTCGTTGATCGTGCCGATCTCGTTGTTCACGTGCATGACCGACACCAGAATGGTGTCCTCGCGCAGGGCGGCTTCGACCATCTCGGCGGTGATGAGGCCATCTTCGCGCGGATCGAGGTAGGTGACCTCGAAGCCTTCGCGCTCGAGTTGGCGAGCGGTGTCCAGGATCGCCTTGTGCTCGATCTTGGTGGTGACGATGTGCTTGCCCTTGCTCGCATAGAAATGCGCGACGCCCTTGAGGGCGAGGTTGTCCGATTCGGTGGCGCCGGAAGTCCAGACGATTTCACGCGGGTCGGCGTTGACCAGATCGGCCACCTGACGGCGTGCGGTCTCGACCGCTTCCTCGGCGCGCCAGCCGAATACATGGGAACGCGACGCGGGGTTGCCGAAATTGCCGTCCATGGTCAGGCACTCGACCATCTTCTGTGCAACTCGCGGATCGACTGGGGTGGTGGCGGAATAATCCAGATAAATCGGCAATCTCATCGGTGATCTCCTAATCAGGTATCGAGGCCTCGCGGCCGGCGCCCTGTTATGCCCGTCTACTCGACGGCGGACGCTTGAATCTTGTCCAGGCTCATCGGCCTGCCCGCGGAAATGCGGCGCTGGTCCTGCCGCAGGGCGACTTCCTGCACTTCGCGACGGGTGACCAGATCGGCGAGGCTGATGCCACTGAGGAATTCGTGAATCTGGTCGCTCAGGTCGCACCACAGGTGGTGAGTCAGGCAGGTATCGCCGGAATGGCAATCGCCGAGCCCCTGGCAACGGGTCGCATCGACGGATTCGTTGACGGCGTCGATCACTTGGGCGACCTGTATGCCACCCATGTCACGGGACAGCTGATAGCCGCCACCCGGCCCACGCACGCTAGAGACCAGCCCGCCACGACGAAGCTTGGCGAAGAGCTGCTCCAGGTAGGACAGGGAAATGCCTTGCCGCTCGGAAATGTCGGCCAGGGACACCGGCCCGTTTTGCGCATGCAGGGCCAGATCGAGCATGGCGGTGACGGCGTAACGGCCTTTAGTGGTCAATCGCATGGGTGGTACCACAGAATTCGCTGGTTTGAGCCGATTATCCAATCTCCGAGTATTTAAGTCAACTATAAGACCTATCAACTCAGTCGGATTAGTCCAGCGAAGCGGCGCAGAATCATAGCAGAAGGCAATCCCCTACCGCCAAGCTCACCTATGACGTCGATCAGGAGTCACCACGCTTGTGCGTCTCGCCGCGGACGGCTTTCTGCGTTTCCGTGAGGATGCCACGCAAGATGTTCATTTCCAGCTTGCTCACCGCCGCACGCCCGTAAAGCCGGCGAAGGCGCGGCATCAGGTGGCGGGGCTTTTCGGGATCGAGGAAACGGATGTCCAGCATGACCCGCTCAAGATGGCGGTAGAACGACTCCATCTCCTCCGCCGTGCAGACCTCCGCGTCGCCATCGGCGAGCGCCTCGGTCTTTTCCATCTTGGTCGGCCTGTTCTGCTGTGCCAGCCACGCCATGCGGACCTCGTAAGTCAGCACCTGCACCGCGGCGGCGAGATTCAACGAGCCAAACTCGGGGTCCGAGGGGATGTGCACATGGTAGTGACAGCGCTGCAGCTCCTCATTGGTCAGCCCGGCATACTCCCGCCCGAACACCAACGCCACCTTGCCGCCCTTGCCGGCCTGCTCCAGGGAAGTGACCGCAGACTCACGCGGATCGAGCAGCGGCCAGGGAATACGCCGATCGCGAGCACTGGTACCAAGCACCAGGCTGCAACCGACCAGCGCCTCCTCCAGCGTCGCCACGACACGCGCCGCAACGAGCACGTCGGTGGCGCCGGATGCACGGGCGTCGGCCTTCGGACTCGGAAACTCCAGCGGATCGACCAGCACCAGATCGGCGAACCCCATGTTTTTCATGGCCCGCGCCGCACCACCGATGTTGCCCGGATGACTGGTATTGACCAGGACGACGCGAATATTCTGCAGCAAGGTCGACTCCGAAAGCGCTCTCAAAGGGGGGACAAATCTTACCGGAGCCCCTTCCGGCGGGCTACGCGAAGCCGCCGTTCGGACTGCATCAATTGCGCTTTTCTGCTAGTATGGCCGGCTTTATTCGACGACCCAGGTGAAACTCCATGCAGCCCATGCTGAACATCGCCCTGCGCGCAGCCCGCAGCGCCGGTGAACTGATCTTCCGCTCCATCGAACGCCTGGATGTCATCTCGGTCAACGAGAAAGACGCCAACGATTACGTCAGCGAAGTCGATCACGCCGCCGAACAGACCATCGTCACCGCACTGCGCAAGGCCTATCCGACCCATTCCATCCTTGGCGAAGAAAGCGGCTTCAGCGAAGGCAGCGGCGATGGCAAGGACTACCTGTGGATCATCGATCCGCTGGATGGCACCACCAACTTCCTGCGCGGCGTGCCGCACTTCGCCGTCAGCATCGCCTGCAAGTACCGCGGCCGCTTGGAACATGCCGTGATCCTCGACCCGGTACGCCAGGAGGAATTCACCGCCAGCCGCGGACGTGGTGCCGCGCTGAATGGCCGCCGGATGCGCGTCAGCCCGCGCAAGGGCCTTGAAGGCGCTCTCCTTGGCACCGGCTTCCCGTTCCGCGAAGGGCAGATGGACAACCTGGAAAACTACCTCGGCATGTTCCGCGCCCTCACCGGCCAGACCGCCGGCATTCGTCGCGCTGGCGCCGCCAGCCTCGACCTCGCCTACGTAGCCGCGGGCCGCTTCGATGCCTTCTGGGAATTCGGCCTGTCGGAATGGGACATGGCCGCCGGCGCGCTGCTGGTCCAGGAGGCCGGCGGCCTCGTCAGCGACTTCACCGGCAGCCACGAATTCCTTGAGAAGGGCAACATCGTTGCAGGCAACACCAAGTGCTTCAAGGCCGTGCTGACCGCCATCCAGCCACACCTTCCAGCCTCGCTGAAGCGCTGACCTCAGCGATTCCAAGGCATGAAAAAAGCGCCCCGCGGGGCGCTTTTTGTTGTCGCTGGCTTACTGAGCGGTGTTCTGCCCGATGACCAGCTGGCCATTGCTGACCGGAATCTGCGGGCCCGGATCACGATCCATACGCACCTGACCGATCTTGCCGTCAAGGTCGTACTTGACGTCGTAACCCACGATTTTCTCGCTGGTCTCGTTGACCGTATTGCAGCGGGTCTGCGTGGTCGTATAGGTGTCATTGGCCTGCATGTGACCCTGAACCTGGTTGCCGGCGTAACCGCCACCTACGGCACCAGCTACGGTAGCGAGCTTTTTGCCGGTACCGCCACCGACCTGGTTGCCCAGCAAACCGCCGGCAATGGCACCGATCGCCGTACCGGCGATCTTGTACTGGTCCTGCACGGGCTTCTGCCGGGTGACGGTGACATCCTTGCAGACCTCGCGAGGTGTCTTGATGGTTTCCTTGACCGGCTGGACCGCTACTACCTTCGCGAAATCCGGACCGTTGCCGACCACGCTGTAAGCCACCGCGCCCCCGGCCGTAACCACCACGGCACCGAGCACCGCACCGACGAGCATCGACTTGTTCACATACACCTCCTGACTACCATCCACGGCGAGCGTTTACGCTCCATTCCCTGCCTTGGACAGAAGTCGAATGTGTTAGTTCGGTAAGTTCGTCGGCCCAGGTTACGGACGCTCGTCGACTTCCTTGGCTGCTGGCGGAATCAGATCCTCGGAGTTCAGCCCCAGCCAGACCAGCACCGTGGCGCCGATGTATACCGACGAGTAGGTACCAACGGCCACCCCGATCAGCAGCGTGATCGCGAAATTCGCCAGGCTGTCGCCGCCGAAGAACAGCAGTGCGAGGAGCGCCAGCGCCGTTGACATCGAGGTCGCGATGGTCCGCAGCAGAGTCTGCGTGACCGAAATGTCGATGTTCTCGATCAGCGTCGCCCGGCGCAGCAGACGGAAGTTCTCCCGCACACGGTCGTAGATGATGATGGTGTCGTTCAGCGAGTAGCCGATCATCGCCAGCACGGCGGCGAGCACGGTCAGGTCGAACGGCACCTGGAAGAACGCCAGCAGCCCGAGGGTGACGATCACGTCGTGCGCCAGGGACGCCACAGCACCGACGCCGAACTTCCACTGGAAGCGGAACGCCAGGTAGATGAGGATGCCGCCCAGTGCCAGGAGCATGGCAAGGCCGCCCTGATCGCGCAGCTCTTCACCGACCTGCGGGCCGACGAACTCGACGCGCTTGACCTCGAACCGGGTGTCCGCATCGATCTTGCGCAGCGCGTCGGCAACCTTGTTGCCCAGTTGCGGATCTTCGCCGGCCAGGCGAACCAGCACATCGGTGCTGGCGCCGAAGCTCTGCACGATGGACTCCGGATAACCCGCTTGCCCCAGCTCGGACTTGATCAGCTCGAGGTTCGCAGGTTTCTCGTAGGCCAGCTCGATCAGCGTGCCGCCGGTGAAATCCAGGCCGAAGTTCAGGCCCTTGGCGACAAGACTGCCAATGCCGATGAAGCTGATGACCAGGGTGATGGCGAACGCAATGTTGCGTATCGCCATGAAACGGATGGTGGACTTGATCATGACGGCACCTTAGATCCACAGCTTCTTGAAGTTACGGCCACCGAAAATCAGGTTGACCAAACCGCGGGTGAACATGATGGCGGTGAACATCGAGGTGATGATCCCCAGCGACATGGTCACGGCGAAGCCCTTGACCGGACCGGTACCCAGGGCGAACAGGATCGCGCCGACCAGCAACGTGGTCAGGTTACTGTCGATGATCGCGCTGTAGGCGCGATCGAAGCCTTCGTGAATCGCGCGCTGCACGGACAGGCCGTTGGCCAGCTCCTCGCGTATCCTCGAGAAGATCAGCACGTTGGCATCCACCGCCATGCCCAGGGTCAGCACGATACCGGCGATGCCCGGCAGGGTCAGGGTGGCGCCGATCGCCGACATCAGACCGACCAGCAGCACCAGGTTGAAGGCCAGCGCGACGGTCGCCAGGACACCGAAGAACCGGTAGATGGCGATGATGAAGACCGACACGAAGAGCATGGCCCACTCGGTGGACTGGATGCCCTTGACGATATTCTCGGCACCCAGGCTCGGGCCGATGGTGCGTTCTTCGGCGAAGTACATCGGCGCCGCCAGGCCACCGGCGCGCAGCAGCAGCGCCAGTTCGGAGGATTCGCCCTGCCCGTTCAGCCCGGTGATGCGGAACTGCCCGCCCAGCGGCGACTGGATGGTCGCCAGGCTGATGATCTGTTTCTCTTCCTTGAAGGTCTGCGTGGCGACTTCCTTCTCGACGCCATCGACCACCTGCTTGCTGTAGGTGGTAACCGGACGCTGCTCGATGAAGATCACCGCCATGCTACGCCCGACGTTGTTGCGGGTCGCGCGATTCATCAGCTCGCCACCGTGGCCGTCGAGACGGATGTTCACCTGCGGACGACCGTTCTCGTCGAAGCTGGCGCTGGCGTCGGTGACCTGGTCGCCGGTGATGATCAGGCTGCGCTCCAACTGGACCGGCGGACGGCCCGGCTCGCGGAAGCCGAAGGATTCGGTGGTGGCGCGGGAGGCGTCGGCCTCGGCCGCCAGGCGGAACTCCAGACTGGCAGTCTTGCCGAGGATGCGCTTGGCTTCGGCGGTGTCCTGCACGCCCGGCAGCTCGACGACGATGCGGTTGGCGCCCTGGCGCTGCACCAGCGGCTCGGCGACGCCCAGCTCGTTGACGCGGTTACGCACGGTGGTGAGGTTCTGCTTGATCGAGTACTCGCGGATCTCGGCCAGCTTGGCCTGAGTCAGGCGCAGGCTAAGCACCTGCTGGCCATTGCGCTCGGCAATGGCGATATCGAAATCGTTGAAGCTTTTGCGAATCAGGTCCTGCGCCTTCTGCGCCGACTCTGCGTCGGCGAAGCCCAGTTGGAATGCATTTTCCTGCGCCGGCAGGCTGCGGTAGCGAACACGCTCCTTGCGCAGCAGGCTCTTGACCTCACCCTCGTAGACCTTGATGCGCGCATCGAGGGCCTTCTCCATGTCCACTTCGAGAAGGAAGTGCACACCACCGGACAGGTCGAGACCGAGCTTCATCGGCGTCGCATGCAGGCTGCGCAGCCAGTTCGGCGTGGTCGGCGCCAGGTTCAGGGCGACCACGTAATCGTCCCCCAGCGCCTTGCGCACGACATCCTTCGCCGGCAACTGATCAGCGAGCCTGTTCAGGCGCAGCAGACCGCCGTGCTGAGCGACCTCGGCCGCCTTGACGGTGATGCCTGCCTCCCGAAGCGCCTGGCTGGCGCGATCGACGGTCGCCTGATCGATCTTCAGTGCCGTGCTGCTGCCGGTGAGCTGGATGGCCGGGTCGTCCGGATAGAGATTGGGCGCGGAATAGACCAGGCCGATCGCCAGCACCGCCAGGATCAGCAGGTATTTCCACAGAGGGTATTTGTTCAGCATGACGCCGCCCGCTTATGACGCGGGGCGCCCTAAAGCGCCCCGTGGAAGAAAGGAAAAGGTAGGACTCAGATGGCTTTCAGCGTGCCCTTGGGCAAGGTTGCAGCGATAGCGGCCTTCTGGAATTTCATCTCGACGGTGTCGGAAACTTCGACGACGACGAAGTCATCGGCGACCTTGACCACCTTGCCGGCGATCCCGCCGGAAGTGACCACTTCGTCACCCTTCTGCAGGTTGCCGAGGAGGTTCTTGTGCTCTTTCGTGCGCTTGGCCTGCGGACGCCAGATCATCAGGTAGAAGATGACCAGGAAGCCGACCAGAAAGACCCATTCGAAGCCGGTGCCGGCAGGTCCGGCGGCCGGAGCGGCAGCGTCGGCGTAAGCGGCGGGAATCAGAAAGCTCATGTAGCACCCCTGTTGCAAGTTCTTGAAATAAGGAAGGATTTTCAGTTCAAAGGCGGCGTTGGCAGGCCGCGTCGGGCGTAGAAGGCGTCGACGAAGGCGGCCAATGTACCCTGTTGAATTGCCCCGCGCAAACCAGCCATCAGGCGCTGGTAATGACGCAGGTTGTGGATTGTATTCAACATGCTCCCGAGCATTTCGCCGCATTTATCCAGATGGTGCAGATAGGCACGGGAGAAATGTTTGCAGGTGTAACAATCACAGTCGGTCTCCAGAGGAGACTGATCGTGACGATGCCCTGCGTTGCGGATCTTCACCACGCCATCGGCGGTGAACAGATGACCGTTGCGGGCGTTGCGCGTGGGCATCACGCAATCGAACATGTCGATGCCGCGGCGCACGCCCTCGACCAGGTCTTCCGGCTTGCCCACGCCCATCAGGTAGCGCGGCTTGTCCGCCGGCATCTGCGCCGGCAGGAAATCCAGCACGCGGATCATCTCCTCCTTCGGCTCGCCCACCGACAGCCCACCAATGGCCAGGCCGTCGAAGCCGATCTCGCAAAGGCGTTCCAGAGAGCGCATGCGCAGGCTTTCGTGCATGCCACCCTGGACGATGCCGAACAGCGCCGACGGGTTGTCCGCATGGGCGATCTTCGAGCGTTCGGCCCAGCGCAGCGACAGTTCCATGGAGCGCCGCGCGACGTCTTCGTCAGCCGGGTACGGCGTGCATTCGTCGAAGATCATCACGATGTCCGAGCCCAGCTCGCGCTGCACGCGCATCGACTCTTCTGGCCCCATGAACACCTTGGCACCGTCCACCGGCGAGGCGAAGTAGACCCCCTCCTCCTTTATCTTGCGCATCGCGCCCAGGCTGAACACCTGGAAGCCGCCGGAGTCGGTGAGGATCGGCCCCTTCCACTGCATGAAGTCGTGCAGGTCGCCATGCTCGCGGATCACCTCGGTACCCGGACGCAACCACAGGTGGAAGGTATTGCCGAGAATGATCTGCGCGCCGATCGCTTCGACGTCGCGCGGCAGCATGCCCTTCACCGTGCCGTAGGTCCCCACAGGCATAAACGCCGGGGTCTCCACCACGCCACGCGGGAAGGTCAGCCGCCCGCGCCGGGCCTTGCCCTCGGTGGCGAGCAGTTCGAAGGTCATGTGGCTCATGCGAAGTCCTCGGGGCCGCGCGCGGCGGGATTGCGGGTGATGTACATGGCGTCGCCGTAACTGAAGAAGCGGTAGCCGTTCTCCACCGCAGCCGCATAGGCCGCCATCGTCTCGGGATAACCGGCGAACGCGGACACCAGCATCAGCAGCGTGGATTCGGGCAGATGGAAGTTGGTCACCAGTGCATCGACCACGTGGAACGGCCTTCCCGGGTAGATGAAGATGTCGGTGTCGCCACTGAAGGCCTTGAGCTGGCCGTCGCGCGCGGCACTCTCCAGCGAACGCACGCTGGTGGTGCCAACCGCGATCACCCGCCCGCCCCGAGCACGGCACGCAGCGACGGCGTCGACGACATCCTGGCCGACTTCCAGCCACTCGTGATGCATGTGGTGATCCTCGATACGCTCCACGCGCACGGGCTGAAAAGTGCCCGCGCCGACGTGCAGGGTGACGAACGCGGTTTCCACCCCCTTCTCGCGAATCGACTCGAGTAGAGCCTCGTCGAAATGCAGGCCGGCGGTGGGCGCGGCCACCGCGCCGGCGCGCTGCGCGTAGACGGTCTGGTAGCGCTCGCGATCGGCGGCGTCGTCGGCGCGCACTATATAAGGAGGCAATGGCATGTGCCCGACGCGATCGAGCAACGCCAGCACGGGTTCGTCGAAACGCAACTCGAACAGCGCATCGTGGCGCGCCAGCATCTCGGCACGACCACCACCCTCGACGAGGATTTCGCTGCCGGGCTTTGGCGACTTGCTCGAGCGCACGTGGGCGAGCACCCGGTGCTCATCCAGCACACGCTCGACGAGTATCTCCAGCCTGCCACCGGAAGCCTTCTGGCCGAACAGCCGCGCGGGAATCACCCGGGTGTCGTTGAACACCATGAGATCGCCGGGACGCAGATGATCGAGCAGGTCGGTAAAACGCCGATGCTTCAGCCCGCCGCTCTCGCCGTCGAGCACCAGCAGGCGGCTGGCGCGACGCTCGGCGAGCGGATAGCGGGCGATCAGGGATTCGGGAAGGTCGAAATGGAAGTCGGAAACGCGCATGTCTGGGTCGTCTTGCTCAGGGCGCGAATCTTAACGGAAAAGCCTTGCGCTGACCACGCGGCGCGATTGACCCGACGCAGACGCCTCCCTATACTCCGCCGCCATTGCCCCGGTGGCGGAATCGGTAGACGCGGCGGATTCAAAATCCGTTTTCGAAAGGAGTGGGAGTTCGAGTCTCCCCCGGGGCACCAACACGTTTCATCCCGGCGACCTCACAGGTCGCCGCTGGCCATAAAGCACTCCGCATCCAGCTCTCACAGCGTTTCCGCAAAAGGCCCGCAGAGCCCGTCCCAGGCAGCAAAAACCACGCATTCCAGGGTTGGCAACGGCCCGGGAGTTAGCGTAGAGTGTGCCCACTGTGTTTGCATGGGTCGCTGTTGAATCGTGACCTGGTGCAGTAGATCCTAAGATCCGCTACATCCCGCTCGACTTCTCTTACTCTTTGCAACCAGTTCCAGCCCTCTATTGTCGTAGAGGCTGCCATCAACTCTAGTTTCAAGGAAATAAGACATGTCGAATCGTCAAAACGGCACCGTTAAGTGGTTCAACGACGAGAAGGGCTTCGGCTTCATCACTCCCGAAAGCGGCCCGGATCTGTTCGTTCACTTCCGTGCAATCGAAGGTAACGGCTTCAAGAGCCTGAAAGAAGGCCAGAAAGTTAGCTTCGTGGCCGTCCAAGGCCAGAAAGGCATGCAAGCTGACCAGGTTCAAATCCTGGCCTAATCGCCTTCGCGAGAAAAAGCCCCTGATGGTGACATCAGGGGCTTTTTTGTGCGTGCCATTCAATAGAATGGCGCTTTTTATCCAGCGAGCCCTTCCACATGCCGAAACATCTGCTCCGTCCGCAAGGCGAATTCCCACCCGCCGGTTTAGGCCGTCGCCTTGCCGCGCTGTTCTACGATTTTCTGCTCTGCGTCGCGCTGCTGATCGTCGTTGCCTTCGCCTATAAGCTGGCGCTGATGGGCATCTACGGCACCGACGAAATCAAGCGCCTCACCGACTCCGGCGCGCTGGACGGCGACCCGCTGCTGTCGACGCTGCTGCTCTTCGCGCTGTTCGGTTTCTTCGCCAAGTTCTGGACCCACTCGGGACAGACGCTCGGCATGCAGGTCTGGGGGCTGCGCATCCAGAACGCGGACGGCTCGGCGATCAGCCTGTGGCAGGCCCTGTTACGCTTCGTGATCGCGATCGGCTCCTGGCTGCTCGGCGGGCTCGGCTACCTGTGGATCCTCTGGGACAAGCGCAAGCGTAGCTGGCACGACATCTACTCGGACAGCCAGATGGTGCGGTTGCCCAAGCACTTCCACAAGAAGTGAGCGCTCCTCAGCCCGCGCGCCTGAGCAGCCAGCCGCCGGCCAGACCGCAGACCGCAGCCGGCACCAGCACCGCCAGCAACGGCGAGAAGCCGAACACCAGGCTCGAAGGACCGAGCAGATCCTGGGCGATGCGGAATACGAAACCCACCAGCACGCCCGTGAAGATGCGCTGGCCAAGCGTTACCGAGCGCAGCGGCCCGAAGATGAAACTGATCGCCATCAGCACCAGCGCAGCGGTCACCAGCGGTTGCAGCAGCTTGCTCCAGAACGCCAGCCAGTAGCGCTGGTTGTTCAGCTCCTGATCGGCGAGATAGCCGATGTACTTCCACAACCCCACGAGCGACAGCGCCTCCGGCTCCATCACCACGGTGCCGAGCATCTGCGGGCTGAGCTCGATATCCCAGGACTCCTCCGCCGCCGTCTGCACCTCGGTACTACGCCCCTTGAACAGCGTGGTGGTCACATCCTGCAATTGCCAGTGGTTGTCGATGTAGTGGGCCTGACGGGCAAAACTGGATGACTGCAGGTGGCGCTGATCGTCGAAGCGGTAGCGCGTCACCCCATACAGGATGCCGCTGGGTTGCACGGCGTTGATGTGCACGTACTCGTTGCCTTGGCGATGCCACAAGCCGTGCTTGGCACTTTGCGCGTCGCCGCCACCCTGAGCCATCGCACGGAACGACTGGGCCTGGTTCTCGGTTTGCGGGGCGAGGTACTCGCCGATCAGAATGCCGACGACCATCAGCATCAGCATCGGCCGCATCACCGACCAGACGATCCTCCCGACGGACACACCGGCCGCGCGCATGATGGTGAGTTCGCTGTTGCTGGCCAGCGTGCCCAGACCTATGAGGCAGCCGATCAGCGCCGCCATCGGCAGCATCTCGTAGATTCGCCGCGGCGCGGTCAACAGCACGTACCAGGCGGCGTCGAGCAGGCCGTAGCTGTCCTCGATGTCGCCCAGCTCGTCGATGAAGGCGAACAGCAGGGCGAGGCCGACGATCACGCCAAGCACGCTGAGGATGGCGAAGAACACGCTGGTGCCGATGTAGCGATCCAACTTAACCATGGGTCGCAGCTCCCGCACGACGCGCCGCCCACTTCAGGCGCAACGGTTCCCAGTAAAGCATCAGCATACCGATAACGAAGAACAGCAGATGCACCCACCACAGCCCCAACGCCGGCGGAATCCGCCCTTTGTCCAGCGCGCCGCGCATGGCGATCAGCAGCGACAGATAGGCCATGTAGAGAAGGATCGCCGGCAGCAGCTTGAGGAAGCGCCCCTGACGCGGATTGACCCGCGCCAGCGGAACAGCGAGCAGCGTGATGACGAACACCAGTAGCGGAATCGACAGGCGCCATTGCAGTTCGGCGACGTAGCGGATGTTGTCGCTGCCAAATAGCTGCGAGGTCGGGATCGCTTCACGATCGCTGATCTCGGCGCTGACTTCCGGACGCGGCAGCAACACGCCGTAGGTGTCGTACTGGATCGCGCGGTAATTGGCCTGGCCGGGGTTGCCGTCGTAGCGATAACCGTTCTTCAGGATCAGGTAACGGCTGCCATCCTCGCGAATTTCCTGACGCCCGGATTCGGCCACCAGCACGGTGATGCCGCGTTCCTTGGCCTTGTCGCGGGACAGCTGCTTCTCGGAGATGAACAGCCCGCCCAGTGCATCGCGATTTTCCGACAGGGTCTCGGTATAGGTGACCCGCGACCCGTCGCGCATGGACTGGAAGCGCCCCGGCTCCAGCGTATCGAACTCGGTGAGGGCGTCCTGTGCATTGAGAATGCGCGCCACCTGGCCGATGCCCTGGGGCGCCAGGCCCATGCTCAACCAGGCTACCAGCAGGGCAACCACGGTGGCCGGCGCAAGACTGTAGGCCACCAGACGCTGCGGGCTCATGCCGGTGGCCGCCAGCACGGTCATCTCGCTGTCGAGGTAGAGCCGTCCGTAGGCCAGCAGGATGCCGAGGAACAGACCCAGCGGCAGGATCAGTTCGAGGAAGCCGGGCATCCGGTAGAGCATGATCAACAGCAGCACGCCCGGATCGAGCAAGCCCTGAGCAGCCTGGGCGAGGTACTTGATGAAGCGCCCACTCATGATGATCACCAGCAGAACCGCACTGACCGCGCTCAGGGTGATCAGCAACTCTCGGGACAGGTAACGAAAGACAATCAAACCAGACCACTCCAGGGTTGTCGGGCTCGGGCGGCAACCCAGTGCGCCACCCGCGGCCGGCACGCCCACGGGCGGCCGATTTAAAAAAGAGGCCGGCATTATCCTGCGATTGCACGCGGGTGTCACGGCGAACGGGGACTGCTATCCTCCGCTCGCTCGCGGCGGGGGCAATCGGCGACCTGATGCGGATGATCGCGCCACCCTAGCCAGGCGCGAACCCGAACCCCGACGCCTGGACTCCAGGTTCGCGAGATCGAACCCCGCGCGGAGCGACATTAACGCCCGAACGCTATCGCTGACCCGCCTCACCATGCTCGCCTTCGCCGGCACTCACTGCTCTGCCGCCTTGCACTCGAACACACCTCCCAGCTTCGCCGACCGGCGCATCCTCGCTGGCGCTCCGAGGCCGGACCTGCTCCCAGATAAGCCACTCGCGCGGCAAACCCGAGACAGCCGGTCCGACACAGCCGCGCTGTTCACCTATGCGCGGTGTTTTCCTAGCCTATCTGCGACGGCACGCTGGCGTTGGGCCCCTGCTGCCGCTCGGCACCGCGCCGTCGAGCATGCGGCCCTACGGGATGATGCGCGGCGAACGTCTGGCCGCTGGGCGACACTCGACCTGCTGCTCGCCCTGGCGGACTGCTTGTGCACTGCCGCCAGCGGCCGGTGCGCTGCTGATGTTGCTCGCGGGTCTGACATGGTGATCTATTCGCTGTTCGGCCGCGGCGTCGCCAATCCGCTCGCTGTAACCGGGAAGTTTTCTGCGCGCCATCCCGTTCGCCTCGTTGCTCTGCGTCGCGCGGACAACCCAACGCGACTGGGACCTGCCGGCGTGACCTGAGCCCTGCTTTCCGGTGCGCTCGCCTCGAGTATCGGTTACGCCACTTGGTACGCGGCACCGCCCTGGTACTCGGCAGCCGCACGCGCACATGAAAAGGCCCCGCTCCGGCGGGGCCTTTCAGCTGGAGCGCTCGATCAGTCCAGCTTGTCGCGAGTGACGTCGCCGGTCTTGCCGTCGATGCGGAACTCGTAGACCTTGCCGTCCTGCTTCACGCCTTCCCCGTCCCAATAACCGGAGTCGTCGGCCTCGATCTTGTGGATCTGGGTGTAACCGGCGGCCTTGGCTTTCGCCAGCGCCTGGTCGATGGTGATCCAGTCGGCGCCCGGGCGGTCGGCCAGGGCCATTCCGGCGGTGAGTGCGGCGGCAGCTGCCAGGCTGGCAGTGAAAGTTTGCTTGAGCATGGAAAGCCTCCGTTTCTGTTATGGGGAGACACCTTGGGGCGTCACCCATTGGAAGCCGCGCGCGCTCCCAGGGTTCCATCGTCGGCAATCCGGCGCGTCAAGGCTGGGCATCCGCGCGCTTCGCCAGTAGGATACGGAGCACACCGCGACACGCCGGCGCAGATCGGGGTGGGCACCCGTCCGGACGGATCAGCGCATCCCCGGACGGGCCATGACTGACCCGCTCCACGATCGTCTCGCTGCCATCGGATCAAGGCATCGACGGTCTTCGCGGCATCTTCCCAATAACGCGGCGGCCCCATGCGCTGTCGCCTTCCTGCACAGCAGACACCTTGTCTCGGGGACAAATCTCGATGGAATTCCAAGTCAAAAGCGCTCGCCCGGAAACCGTAAAAACCGCCACCCTGGTAATTCCCGTCGGCGAAGGTCGGGTACTCGGCAACCTAGCCCAGGCGGTCGACACGGCGAGCGGCGGCGCCATCGCCACGCTGCTCAAGCGCGGCGACCTGGCCGGTAAACTGGGCCAGACCCTGCTCCTGCACAGCCTGCCCAACCTCAAGGCCGAGCGCGTGCTGCTGGTCGGCTGCGGCAAGGAAAGCCCGCTTTCCGACCGTCAGTTCCGCAAGCTGGTGGGCGCCGCGCACGCGGCGCTCAAGGGCCTCGGCGGCACCGACGCGGCCTTCGCCCTGGGCGACCTCGAGGTGAAGAACCGCGACGCCTACGGCAAGGCGCGCCTGACCGTGGAAACCCTGGCCGACGGCACCTACGTGTTCGATCGCTTCAAAAGCCAGAAGGCCGAAGCGCGCCCGCTGAAGAAGATCACCCTGATCAGCGACAAACCCGCACAGGCTGACGTCGAGCGCGGCATCAATCATGCCCGCGCCATCGCCACCGGCATGGCCTTCACCAAGGACCTGGGCAACCTGCCGCCGAACCTGTGCACGCCCAGCTTTCTCGCCGAAGAGGCCAATGCGCTGGGCAAGGCCTATCCCGGCCTGAAGGTCGAGATCCACGACGAGAAGAAGCTCAAGGCGCTGGGCATGGGCTCGTTCCTCGCCGTCGCCCAGGGCAGCGAGCAGCCCCCGCGGCTGATCGTCATGCAGTACAACGGCGGCAAGAAGGGCGAGCAGCCCTATGCGCTGGTGGGCAAGGGCATCACCTTCGACACCGGCGGCATCAGCATCAAGCCGGCCGCCGGCATGGATGAGATGAAGTACGACATGTGCGGCGCCGCCAGCGTGTTCGGCACCCTGCGCGCGGTGCTGGAGCTGCAGCTGCCGATCAACCTCGTGTGTCTGCTGGCCTGCGCCGAGAACATGCCCAGCGGCCGCGCCACCCGCCCTGGCGACATCGTCACGACCATGAGCGGGCAGACCGTGGAAATCCTCAACACCGACGCCGAAGGCCGCCTGGTGCTGTGCGACACCCTCACCTACGCCGAGCGCTTCAAGCCGCAGGCGGTCATCGACCTGGCCACGTTGACCGGCGCCTGCATCGTCGCCCTGGGTAGCAACACCTCGGGCCTGATGGGCAACGACGACGGCCTGATCGAGCAGGTCCTCGACGCCGGTCGCCGCGCCGACGACCGCGCCTGGCAGCTGCCGCTGTTCGACGAGTACCAGGAGCAGCTCGACAGCCCGTTCGCCGACATCGCCAACATCGGCGGGCCGAAGGCCGGAACCATCACCGCCGGCTGCTTCCTGTCGCGCTTCGCCAAGGCCTACAAGTGGGCCCACCTGGACATCGCCGGCACCGCCTGGATCAGCGGCGGCAAGGAAAAAGGCGCCACCGGCCGCCCGGTTCCGCTGCTGACCCAGTACCTGCTGGATCGCGCCCAAGCCTGAGTGCCCGCTGCCCGGCGCCGCGTGGCGTCGGGCAGCACGACGAGAATCCCATGCCCCAGATCGATTTCTACGTGCTCCCCACCGCCGACCCGGCGGCACGGCTGGAGTTCGCCTGCAAGCTCAGCGAGAAGGCCTGGCGCCTCGGTCACCGCATCTACCTGCACTGCCAGAACGCCGAGCAGCGCGAGGCACTGGATGCGCGGTTGTGGACGTTCAAGGGCGAGGCCTTCGTTCCGCACGGCCTGGCCGAAGACGACAGCCAGGCCCCCATCGCCCTCGGTCTGGGCGAGCCGCCCGTGGCGCATTGCGACCTGCTCATCAACTTCGACCTGGCCGTACCGGCGTTTTTCGAGCGTTTCGCCCGGGTCGCCGAGCTGGTGGTGGAAGACCCCGCCATCCGTCAGGCGGCCCGCGAGAGTTTCCGTTTCTACCGGGAGCGCGGCTATCCTCCGCAGGACCACCGCCTGCCTCGCCTTTGAAGCCATCCATGGACAGTCATCGACCTCCGCGCAAGCCCGCCCACCTGCTCGACGAGCTCGAGTCGATCCGCCGCGTACTCACCCCGCCGGATCAGGAACCGCCGTTGCTGACCGATTCGCTGGACGCACCGGACATTCCCCTGCTCTGCGAGATCGTCGAGGAAGAACCCGAGCCGGCTCCCGTACCACTCATGCAACCGCCGCAGGCACCGGTCACCCCGACGCCGCCGGTGGTGCCGCTGGCGCAACCCAACCTCGCCCAGACGCCCGTGCAGCAGGCCGAGATCGCCCAGAGCCTGCGCCGCCACCTCTCGCCCGGTGCCGCCGAGCTGGCGCGCCTGGACGGCGAGCTGCGTTCCGCCGCGCAACTGTTGCTGCAGGACGTGATCGACGATTTCGTGCCGCAGATCGAAGCCGAACTGCGCCGGCGTCTCGACGCCCGGCTGGATCGCCTGCTGGCGCAACGCAAGCGCTGAACGCCGCTCGCAAACCCGCCATCGCCGCGCAACAGCGGGCACGCGGCGGCCTCGCTCCGCGTGCCTAGGCCCTGCCCGCCATCCCCTTTATACTTGCCGGCTTTCCTGATCAGCCGCTTTCAAGAGTCCCGCACCGCATGGACAAGACCTACCAGCCGCACGCCATCGAGACTTCCTGGTACCAGACCTGGGAAGCGAACAACTATTTCGCCCCGCAGGGTGCCGGCGAGCCGTACACCATCATGATCCCGCCGCCGAACGTCACCGGCAGCCTGCACATGGGCCACGGCTTCAACAACGCGATCATGGATGCGCTGATCCGCTTCCGCCGCATGCAGGGCCGCAACACCCTGTGGCAGCCGGGCACCGACCATGCAGGTATCGCCACGCAGATGCTGGTGGAGCGCCAGATCGGCGCCCAGGGCCTGTCGCGGCACGACCTCGGCCGCGAAAAGTTCCTCGACAAGGTGTGGCAGTGGAAGGCCGAATCCGGCGGCAACATCAGCCGGCAGATCCGCCGCCTGGGCTCTTCGGTGGACTGGTCGCGCGAGCGCTTCACCATGGACGACGGCCTCTCCGAAGCGGTGAAGGAAGCCTTCGTGCGGCTGCACGAGGATGGCCTGATCTACCGCGGCAAGCGCCTGGTCAACTGGGACACCAAGCTGCACACGGCGATCTCCGACCTCGAAGTGGAAAGCCATGACGAGAAGGGCCACCTGTGGAACCTGCGCTACCCGCTGGCGGACGGCGCGAAGACCGCCGAGGGCGCGGACTACCTGATCGTCGCCACCACCCGCCCGGAAACCATGCTCGGTGACTCCGCCGTCGCGGTGAACCCGAACGACGAGCGCTACCAGGCGCTGATCGGCACGTTCGTCGAACTGCCGCTGCTCGGCCGGCGCATCCCGATCATCGCCGACGACTACTGCGACCCCGAGTTCGGCACCGGCTGCGTGAAGATCACCCCGGCCCACGACTTCAACGACTACGAAGTCGGCAAGCGCCACAATCTGCCGCTGATCAACATCTTCGACAAGAACGCCGCGGTGCTGGCCAGCGCCCAGGCGTTCCACATCGACGGCAGCGTCGACGCCGACTTCGATGGCAGCCTGCCGGCCGAATACGCCGGCCTCGACCGCTTCGAGGCGCGCAAGCGCATCGTCGCGGCCTTCGAGGCGCTCGGCCTGCTGGAGAAGATCGAGGACCACGCGCTGAAGGTGCCCAAGGGCGACCGCTCCGGCACCGTCATCGAGCCCTGGCTGACCGACCAGTGGTACGTCTCCACCAAACCGCTGGCCGAGAAGGCCATCGCCGTGGTCGAGAGCGGCGAGATCCAGTTCGTGCCCAAGCAGTACGAGAACATGTACTTCAGCTGGATGCGCGACATCCAGGACTGGTGCATCAGCCGCCAGCTGTGGTGGGGCCACCGCATTCCAGCCTGGTACGACGAGGCGGGCAACGTCTACGTCGGCCGCGACGAAGCCGAAGTGCGCGCCAAGCACGGCCTGGAAGACGCGCCGCTACGCCAGGACGACGACGTGCTCGATACCTGGTTCAGCTCCGGCCTGTGGACCTTCTCGACCCTCGGCTGGCCCGAGCAGACCGAGTTCCTGAAGACCTTCCACCCCACCGACGTGCTGGTCACCGGCTTCGACATCATCTTCTTCTGGGTCGCCCGGATGATCATGCTGTCGACCCACCTCACCGGGCAGATCCCGTTCAAGACCGTCTACGTCCACGGCCTGGTGCGCGACGGCCAGGGCCAGAAGATGTCCAAGTCCAAGGGCAACGTGCTCGACCCGCTGGACATCGTCGACGGCATCTCGCTGGAGGCACTGCTGGAGAAACGCACCAGCGGCCTGATGCAGCCGAAGATGGCCGAGAAGATCGCCAAGCAGACCAAGGCCGAGTTCCCCGAGGGCATCGCCAGCTACGGCACCGACGCGCTGCGCTTCACCTTCTGCTCGCTGGCCTCCACCGGGCGCGACATCAAGTTCGACATGGGCCGTGTCGAGGGCTACCGCAACTTCTGCAACAAGCTGTGGAACGCCGCCAACTTCGTCATCGAGAACACCGACGGCCAGGACACCGGCGTCAATGGCGAGGAGGTGGAGCTGTCCTCGGTCGATCGCTGGATCATCTCCCAGTTGCAGCGTACCGAGGCCGAAGTCACCCGCCAGCTCGACGCCTTCCGCTTCGACCTGGCCGCCCAGGCGCTCTACGAATTCGTCTGGGACGAGTACTGCGCCTGGTATCTGGAACTGGTCAAGCCGGTGCTGTGGGACGAAAACGCACCCCTAGATCGCCAGCGCGGCACCCGCCGCACTCTGGTGCGCGTGCTGGAAGTGATCCTGCGCCTGGCTCACCCGTTCATGCCCTTCATCACCGAGGAAATCTGGCAGCGCATCAAGGCGCAGGCCGGCGTCAGCGGCGAAACGATCATGCTGCAGCCCTGGCCGGTGGCCAATGAAAGCCGCATCGACGCCGCCGCCGAAGGCGACATCGAGTGGGTCAAGACGCTGATGCTCGGCGTGCGGCAGATCCGTGGCGAGATGAACATCTCCATGGCCAGGCGCATCGACATCATCGTCGCCAACGCCAGCGAGCAGGACCTGCGCCGGCTGAACGACAACGCGCCGCTGCTGAACAAGCTGGCCAAGCTGGAATCGGTGCGCGTGCTCGCCGCCGGTGAGGAAGCGCCGATGTCCGCCACCGCGCTGGTTGGCGACATGCAGGTGCTGGTGCCGATGGCCGGCCTGATCGACAAGGCCGCCGAACTGGCGCGGCTGGACAAGGAAATCCAGCGTCTGGAAGGCGAGGTCAAGCGCGTCGGCGGCAAGCTGTCCAACGCCGGCTTCGTCGACAAGGCGCCGGCCGACGTCATCGACAAGGAGCGCGCCAAGCTCGCCGAAGCCGAACAGGCGCTGGCCAACCTCGCCGAACAGCGGCAGAAGATCGCCAACCTGTAACGCCGCCAAGGCCCGCATCCGCGGGCCTTGTGCATCAGGCCGGCGGTGAAGCCGCCCGTTTCCGGAGGCATTCAAGGACACTCGGAATGGACGTCAGCAAGACCAAGACCAGCTTCTACCGTCGCCTCTACGTCGCCTGGCTGATCGACAGCGGCGCGGCGACCAGCGTGCCGGCGTTGATGGAGGCCACCGGGATGCCGCGGCGCACCGCCCAGGACACCCTGGCGGCGCTGGCCGACCTGGATATCGAGTGCGTCTTCGAGCAGCAGGAAGGCGAGCGCAACAACGCCGGGCGCTACGCGATTCGCGACTGGGGCGCCATCGACAAGGCCTGGATCGAGCGGCACCTGCCGACGATCAAGACCGTCCTCGGCTACCCGTGATCCGGTCGGCACAGCCCTCGACAGCCTCCAAAACCGCAGCCTCGAGCGGGCGCTGAACGGCCTGCTCGGAACCCTGGCGAGGCCGGCCCGCGCGCTGTTCGCCGGGCTTTTCATGGTCACCGCGCTGTTCGGCCTGTTCGTCTGCAACGCCGCCACTGCGGTGCTCATGGCGCCGGTCGCGCCGAGCATCGCCGAGCGCCTCGGCGCCTCGCCCTACCCGTTCGCCATGATCGTCGCGCTGGCCGCCTCGGTGGCGTTCGTGATGCTAATCTCCTCGCCGGTGAACACCCTGGTCCTAGGGCCGGGGCATTACCGCTTCGGCGATTCCGCCCGTGTCGGTGTGCCCTTCACCCTGCTGGTGATGGCGGTCAGCGTGGCGATGGTGCTCTGGCTGTTTCCGTTCCAGCGCTGTGAAGGCGCACGCGCTGCGCCCCACGATACAGCGCGGGCAACGCGGCTTGTGGGACAATGCCCCGCCGCGCCAACCGATAACCCGCCATGCCGAACAAGCCCGCCGCCGCCAAGCCCTTGCTGCATCCGCGCAACCGCCACCAGGGTCGCTACGACTTCCCCGCGCTGATCGCCAGCAGCCCGGAACTGGCGGCCTTCGTCATCCTCAATCCGTACGGCAAGCAGAGCATCGACTTCGCCAACCCGGAGGCGGTGAAGGTGTTCAACCGCGCGTTGCTCAAGCAGCTCTACGGCATCGCCCACTGGGACATTCCGCCCGGCTACCTGTGTCCGCCGATTCCCGGCCGCGCCGACTACCTGCACGGCCTCGCCGACCTGCTCGCCGCCGACAACGGCGGCGAAATCCCGCGCGGCGCCGCGGTGCGCGTGCTGGACATCGGCTGCGGCGCCAACTGCATCTATCCGCTGCTCGGCCACGCCGACTACGGCTGGCGCTTCCTCGGCTCGGACATCGACCGCGTGGCGCTGAAGGCCGCCGGGGCGATCCTGCGCAGCAACCGCCTGGACAAGGCCATCGCGCTGCGCCAGCAGGAACGTCCGGAACAGATCCTCCAGGGCCTGCTGCACGCCGACGAACGCTTCGACCTGACCCTGTGCAACCCGCCGTTCCATGCCTCGCGCGACGAGGCCACGCGCGGCAGCCAGCGCAAATGGCGCAACCTCGGCAAGCTCGACCCGAGCCGCCAGCTGCCGACGCTCAACTTCGGCGGGCAGAGCAACGAGCTGTACTGCGAGGGCGGCGAGATCGCCTTCGTCAGCCGGCTGATCGCCGAAAGCGCCGCCTGCGCCAGCCAGGTGCTCTGGTTCAGCACGCTGGTGTCCAAGGCATCCAACCTGCCGGCGGTGGGCGCCGCGCTGAAACGCGCCGGCGTGCGCCAGCAGCGCACGGTGGAGATGGCGCAGGGCCAGAAGCAGAGCCGCTTCGTCGCCTGGACCTTCCTCGACGCGGCGCAACGACAGGCCTGGCACGACGCGCGCGGGAAAGGCGAACGGTCGTCGGCTGGCTGAAGCGCTACGGTGAATCATCCGCGCGGCACGTATCCAATGAGGGTCTTCCCTGAGAATGGAGTACGCATGACTACCGCATTCATCGGCCTGGACTACATCGTCGACATCACCCACCCCAGCGGCAGGATGGCCGCCGCCGCGCAGCAGGTCATCGACCGCGACGTGATCGCCAAGGCCAACCACGCGCTGGCCATCGCACGGCGCAAGGGCTGGCTGTCGGTGCTGGTCAAGGTCGGCTTCGACAAGGGCTATCCGAACCTGCCCGGGCATTCCAGGCTGTTCGGCAAGGCGAAGGAAATGGGCGTGCTGGAGATCGGCTCGCCGGGCACCGAATTCCACCCGGTGCTGGAGTCCGTGCTGGCCGACATGGTGCTGGTCAAACCACGGGTCAACGCCTTTTACGGCACCGGGCTGGAGCCCGCCCTGCGCGCCCGCGGCGTGACCCGCGTGGTGCTCGCCGGGGTGAGCACGGCGATGGCGATCCAGAGCGCCGCCCGCGATGCCCACGATCGCGACTTCGAGGTGCTGATCCTGGACGAAGCCTGCGCCGCCGCGACCCTGGCCGATCACGTCGACTCGATTCGCCTGCTCGGCAGCATCGCGGGCGTGGTCACCCTGGAGCAACTGGCACAGCTGGATTGAGCCAGGCCGGGCGCGGCTGTGAAACACTAGGGACTGTCGAGGGGGTCATCGCGAGCCGCGTTGCCGCGAACGAAATCTCGACGCCCCCAGCAACCCATCAGCCAAAGTCGCGTCCTCCATGAAGCCCAGCGTCGCCCCTGCCACCCCGCGAACCCGCCTGCCGCGTGCGGCCACCCTGCTCGGCTATGCCGGCCGCGCGCTGTCGCTGGTCTGGAGCACCTCGAGACCGCTGACCCTCGGCCTGATGGCGGCGACACTGGTGGCCGGCGTGTTGCCGGCGCTGGCCGCCTGGCTGGGCAAGCAGATCGTCGATGCGGTGGTGGCGGCGATGGAACTGCATCGTGTGCAGGGCAAGGCACCGTTGTGGCCGGTGCTGCGCTACCTGCTGATGGAAGCCGGCGTGGTCGCCGCCATCGCCGCGGCGCAACGCGCGCTGTCGGTGCAGCAATCCCTGCTGCGCGCGCTGCTCGGGCAAAAGGTCAACCTGCTGATCCTGGAGAAGGCGCAGCGCCTGTCGCTGGCGCAGTTCGAGGACTCCGAGTTCTACGACAAGATGCTGCGTGCGCGCCGCGACGCCTCGGTGCGGCCGCTGGCGCTGGTCAACAAGACCTTTGCCCTGGCGCAGAACGCGCTGTCGCTGATGAGCTTCGGCGTGCTGCTGATCGGCTTCTCGCCCTGGGCGCTGCTGATCCTGCTGGCCGGCGCGCTGCCGGTATTCTTCGCCGAAGCGAAGTTTTCCGGCGATGCCTTCCGGCTGTTCAGCTGGCGCTCGCCGGAATCACGCATGCAGAACTACCTGGAGACGCTGCTGGCGCGCGAGGACAGCGTCAAGGAGGTGAAGCTGTTCGGCCTTGCCCCGCTGCTGCTGCAACGCTACCGGGAGATCTTCGCCAGGCTCTACGCCGAGGACCGCGCGCTGACCCTGCGCCGCGACGGCTGGGGTTTTGGCCTCGGCCTGCTGGGCACGCTGGCGTTCTACGGCGCCTACGCCTGGGTGGTGCTGGACACCGTGGGCGGACGCCTGAGCCTGGGCGACATGACAATGTACCTGCTGCTGTTCCGCCAGGGCCAGGCCGCCGTGGCGAGCAGCCTGTCCGCCATCGGCGGGATGTACGAGGACAACCTCTACCTGTCCAACCTTTACGACTATCTGGAACAGCCGGTCGCCGAGGAGCGCGGCGCGTTGCAGGCCGGCGTGCTGCCGGGCGACGGCCTGCGCTTCGAGGGGGTCGGCTTCCAGTACCCGGGCGCCAGCCGCCCGGCGTTGCAGGGCATCGACCTGCACCTGAAGCCCGGCCACAGCCTGGCGCTGGTCGGCCAGAACGGTTCCGGCAAGACCACGCTGATCAAGCTGCTGACGCGCCTCTATGCGCCCAGCGAGGGGCGCGTGCTGCTCGACGGCAGCGATTTGCAGGACTGGAACGCCGAGGCGCTGCGGCGGCGGATCGGCGTGATCTTCCAGGACTTCACCCGTTACCAGCTGAGCGTCGGTGAGAACCTCGGCGTCGGCGACGTCGAGGCCTTCGACGATGCCGAGCGCTGGCGCGAGGCCGCCGAGCGCGGCATGGCCAGCGACTTCATCGACGACCTCGACCAGGGCTACGCGACCCAGCTCGGCCGCTGGTTCCGCGACGGCCAGGAGCTCTCCGGCGGGCAATGGCAGAAGATCGCCCTGTCGCGCTCGTGGATGCGCCGCTCGGCGGACATCCTGGTGCTCGACGAACCCACCGCGGCGATGGACGCCGCCGCCGAAGCCGAGGTGTTCGCGCGCTTTCGCGAGCATGCCGCGGGCAAGATGACCATCCTCATCTCGCACCGTTTCTCCAGTGTGCGCAGTGCCGAGCAGATCATCGTGCTGGAGCATGGGCGCATCCTCGAACACGGCAGCCACGCGCAGTTGCTCGCCGCCGAGGGCCGCTACGCGCAGCTGTTTCGCTTGCAGGCTGAAGGGTATCTGTAGGACGCACGCGGCGACCCGGGCGGTGATCCATGGCCAGCGAGTGTGTTTCCCAGAGGTTCATCCGCCGATCCAGGATGTAAGGTGGATGACGCTCTGTTCATCCCCCGTCACACCGGCGAGGTAGCCCACCGAAGGATTGGCGAGACTCCGCCGGTGGGTTACGCGGCTATCGCATCGGGCCAACAGGCGCATCGAGCGATGCCGCACCCCCACCCTACGACTGCTGCCGCGCTTCGCAACTCCGATCGCCGGCAAGCAGGATGAACACCCCGTCACTACTCCCAAACCGACTCAGCTACGGGTACTTGCGCTTCTCCGGCGCTGGCGGGAAGTACTGGTAGAGCCAGGTTTCGCTGAGCACCTGCTTGTCCTTCCCGCGGCGGATGAAGGCGCGAAATTCCACCGGGTCGACGCTGTCGTTGGTGGGGAACCAGTCGAACAGCGCGCGGAAACCCTTCACCTCCGGATGCAGCGCGAGGATGTGGAAGTCCTTCGCCTCGCCGTTGGACGCGGTGACCACCAGCTCGATGGCGTCGGTGGGGTCCATGGCGTCCAGCGGGCCGCCGGTGAAGTCTATGGCGAAGCGCCGCGCCCAGACGTCCGGATAATGCTCGCCCGGCGCCCAGCCTTCGATGAAGCCGCCCATTCCGGAGCGCGTCGCGAGCACCTTGGCCAGCGACGGCTGCACCGGCGGCAGCGCGGCCCAGTAGAGCTTGTAGGCATAGTTCAGCGAGGTGCCGGCGGTGATCGCGCGCTTGGGGTTCCAGAACACCACGATGTTGTCCAGCGTCTCGCCGGTGGTCGGCAGTTCCATGAGGTCGACGCTGCCCTCGCCCCAGTCGTTGGTCGGCTCGACCCACAGGCTCGGGCGGCGGCTGTACCAGTCCACGGTGTCCTGGTAGGTGGCGAAGTCGTGGTCGCTCTGCACCAGGCCGAAGCCCTTCGGGTTGTTGTCGGCGAAGGCGTTGAACTGGATGCGCTCGGGGTTGTTCAGCGGGCGGCAGACCCACTCGCCATTGCCGCGCCACATCGACAGCCGGTCGGAATCGTGAATGTTCGGGTGGATGGTGTCGCACATGCGCCGCTCGTGGCCGCCGCAGCTGAACATGCTGGTCATCGGCGTGATGCCGAGCTGCTTGATCGCCTGGCGCGCATTGACGTGGGCGTCGATGGACATCACCACCTGTTCCGGCTGGCAGTCGATCTCGAAGCGGTAGGCGCCGGTGGCGCTGGGCGAATCGAGCAGCGCATAAAGCACGAAGCGCGTGCTGTCCTTGTCCGGCGTCTCGAACCAGAACTCGACGAAATTGGGGAATTCCTCGGGGCCGCCGGCGTAGGTGTTGATCGCCAGGCCGCGTGCCGAGAGGCCGTACTGGCCGGTCTTGTCCACCGCGCGGAAGTAGCTGGCGCCGAGGAAGGAAACGATGTCGTACTTGGCGATGTTCGGCTGCTTGAACACCTTGAATCCGGAGAAGCCGAGGTCGCCCTTGAGCTGGGCGACGTCGACACCGCTACTGGCGTAGTTGAACAGCTCCGGGCGGAAGTGCACTTCACGCGACAGGCGCGTGGCCGGGTCGATGCTGTGCATGCGCACCGGCTGGCGGAACGCCATGCCGACGTGGAAGAACTGTACGTCGAGCTGGCCTTCGAGGTCCTTCCACAGCGAATGCTCGGGGTCGTACTGAATGGCGTTGAACTGCTGCGGGGTCATCTTCGCCAGGGTCGGCGGCAGCGTCTCGCTGGTATCCACGTAGGGCTTGCCGGCGAGCGCCTTGGCCTGCGCCTGCAGGCGCTTGAAGTCGAAGGGTTCGGCGGCGCCGTTGGCGGTATCGGCGAGCACGCGGGCGGCGAAGAAACCGGACGCCGGCAGGCCGGTCAGGGCAGCCAGCGCCATGGACGCTTTCAGCAGATTTCGTCTTTGCATGGATCACTTCACGACGGAGGTTCTGGGGAACCGCGCACCCGCGAGGCGGCGGCAGGAGTAAACGTGGCAATGGACGCCATAACACGGCGACAGTTCGGCAATGATGCCTGCAACGGCCGCCGTTGAGCGCTCAGGGCGCAAACAAAGCGGCCCGTGCTCGGGGCGAATTCTTTACCGGCTGTTACGGCGTCGCCGACACCCGGGGTTCGACGGCGAAGCGCTTCTCCAGGCTGCTGTAGCCCATACCGTGGCCCTTGCTGACCTTGAGCTGCACCGGAATGCGCTCCTTCAGCGCCTCGACGTGGCTGATGATGCCGATCATCTTGCCGCTGGCGTTGAGGCTGTCCAGCGCGTCGAGGGCGATTTCCAGGGTTTCGCCGTCCAGCGTGCCGAAGCCTTCGTCGAGGAACAGCGAGTCGATGCTGGTCTTGTGGCTGACCAGATCGGACAGCGCCAGGGCCAGCGCCAGGCTGACCAGGAAGCTCTCGCCCCCGGACAGCGTGCGCGTATCGCGGGCGACATCCGCCTGCCAGGTGTCGATCACCTCCAGCTCCAGTTCGCCGACCGACTTGCGCGCCAGCAGGTAGCGCCCGTGCAGCCGCTCCAGCTGCCGATTGGCGAGATGCACCAGATGATCGAGGGTCAGGCCCTGGGCGAACTTGCGGTACTTGGCGCCGTCCGCCGAGCCGATCAGGCCGTTGAGGTGCTGCCAGAGCTGGTGCTCGTCCTCCTGCGCGGCGATCGCGGCGAACAGCGCCTGCTGGTTCTGCCGGCGCTGTTCGTCGCCCTGCAGTTGCGCGCGGATTTCGCCCTGACGCTGGGTCAGGCTGCGCAGCGCGGCGCCCAGCTCGGCCAGGCGTGCGTCCAGCTGCGTGGCGTCCGCCTCGGTCTTCGGTGCGGCACGCAAGGCGGCCAGCGCCTGTTCGGCGGAGGCTCGCAGCGCATGCGTCTGGGCCAGCGCGGTGTGCAGGCGCTCCTTGTGCTCCTGCAGCGCGGTGCGTTGCGGCTCCTCCAGGCAGGCAGCGAGAAACGCCCCGGTGTCGGCGAACGGGCTGTCTTCCAGCGCCTCGTGCCAGGCCTGCTCGGCCTCGGCGAGCGTGGCCTGCTCCTGCGCCTGGCGCTGTTCCAGGCTATGCCGGGTGCCCTGCAATTCGGCGCTGCGCTGCTGCGCGCCGGCGAGCTGCGACTCCGCCTCGCCTATCGCGGCCTCCAGATCGGCCGGCGACGCGTCCTCGGGCAGGTCCGCATGCTGCGCCACCTGCCAGCGCTGCCGCCATTTGCCGGCCAGCTCGCGGGCACTGGCGGCGGCGTGCTCCAGCGTCGCCTGCCGTTCGCGCAACGCCTGCAGCCGCGCCTGCGCCTGCTGCCAGGCCTGGGCATCGGCTTCGCGCTCGCGCAGCCAGGCGGCGCCATCGGCCGGCAGCGCGTAACCGAGGGTTTGCAGCTCGGCAGCCAGCGTCTCGTCCGCTTGCGCCTGCTGAGCGTGCAGCCTGCTCAGTTGGCGGCCCAGCTCGTCCAGCGCGGTCTGCCGGGCGAGCTGGTCGCGTTGCGCGAGGGCAAGCGTCTGCGCGGCGTCCGCCTCGGCCTGCTGCGCGCGCTGCAGTTCGAGGCGGGCGCTCTCCAGGTGCTGCTTCAGGCCATCCAGTGCCTCCAACCGACGCTGCACCTCGGCCAGCGCCGCGATCTGATAAGCCTGCGCCTCGGCGAGGGCCGAGGAATCGCCGGGTTCCAGCGCCAGGTCCAGGCACTGCTGCTGCCAGGCCTGTTCCAGCGACAGCCGCTGCTCCTCGCCGGAAGCCAGCAGCTCGCCGGCCTGGCGACGCTGCTCGTCCAGCGCCGAGGCCTGCCGGCTGAGTTCCTGACCGCGCTCGCTCAGGGCCTCCAGTTCCGCCTCCTTGTCCGCCAGGGCGCGGGCGGTTTCCGAGGCATCCAGCGCCTGATACGCGGCGATCGCCGGATGTTCGCGGGCGCCGCACAGCGGGCAGGCATCGCCGGGCTGCAACTGCGCGCGATGGATTTCCAGCGCCTTGATGCGTTCTTCCTGGGCGAGCAGCGTCTTCTTGTCCTGTACCTGCTGCTTGAGGTCGCGGTAGCGCTCGCGCAGCACCGCAACCTCGGCGTTCTTCTCGTCCTGCTGGCGCTGCCGTTCGGCAAGCGTGGCGTGCGCCTGCTCGACCTGCCCGGCCAGTTGCGTGCGCCGCTCGCCGAGCTGGCGCAGCTGTTCCAGGGCATTGCCGCGCGCCAGCAGGCGCTGCCAGTCGGCGCGCCACTCGGCTTCGCTGCGGCCGTCGAGGGTCGACTGCCAATCCCGCTGCGGCGCCTCCAGCGCCTGCCGCGCTGCCTGCAGCTGTGCCTGCGCGCTCTGCAACTGCTGCTGCCGGTCCGCGACATCGGCGCCCAGTGCGTGCAACTGGCGGGCGGCGTCCTGCTGGCGCGCCTGCGCCTCGGCGATCTCTTGCTGACGGGTGCTGCGTGCCTCGAACCGGCTGCGCCAGCCGCTCAGTTGCTCGGCCAGGGCCGCGTGCGGCGCGCGCTCGCTCAACTGGGCGTCGAGTATCCGCCGCTGCTCGACGACCGCCGACAAGGCCTCGCCGCGTTCGTCCGCCAGCCGCGCGGAAAAGCGCTGCGCCTGCCAGAGCTGGCGCACGGCTTCGGCGGATACCGCCGCCTGTTCGTCGAGAACCGCCTGCAACGACTGCCGGGTGTCCTGCAGCGCCTGCTCCGCTTCCAGGCGATGACGCTGCACCGGCAGCAGCCGCGCCGCCGGCTCGCTGTCGGCGAGGCGTTGCAGGTCGGCGGCCGCGGCTTCCAGCGCCTGTCGCGCCTGGTCTTCACCGGCCAGGGCGTCCTGCCGGCGCGCCTCGGCCTTGCTCAGCTCATCGAGCCAGTGGCGTTCGCCCTGAGCGCTGGCGAGTTGCCGTTGCAACCTGGCCTCCTCGCCCGCCAGGCGCGCGGCCTCCTCGGCCAACCCGGCACGCTGCGGCTCGTCGAGCAACTCGACGCCCTCGGCGCGCGCGCGCAGCTGCTCCAGCGTCGCCTTGACCTCGCGGCTACGCTCGAACACCCGCTGCGACAGCTGCCCGTAGATGTCGGTCCCGGTCAGCTCCTCCAGCAGCTCGGCGCGCTGGTTGGCCGACGCCTCGAGAAAGGCGGCGAAACCGCCCTGGGCCAGCAGCATCGACTTGGTGAAACGCTCGAAATCCAGCCCGGTCAGGCGCTCCACCTCGCGCGGCTTCTCGCTCAGCTTGTCGCTGATGATCTGCCCGTTCAGCCGCGCCAGCTCGGCACGCGGCGCCTGCAACGCGCCGTCGGCCTTGTCGCGCGCCCGGCGCTGGCTCCAGAACGCCCGGTAGCCCTGCCCCTTCACCTCGAACTCCACCTCGGCCAGGCAATCGGCACAGTGCCGCGTCATCAGCTCGTTGCTGCTCGCCGACAGCGCGCTCATCCGCGGCGTGCGGTGATAAAGCGCCAGGCAGATGGCATCGAGCAAGGTGGTCTTGCCCGCCCCGGTCGGCCCGGTGATGGCGAACAACCCATTGTCGCGGAACGGCTCTGCGGTGAAGTCGATCTTCCACTCGCCCTTGAGCGAGTTGAGGTTCTTCAGGCGCAGCGAGAGGATTTTCATGGTGGGAGCTGATCAGGTCGGGGGTTGGCATTCTAACGGCAGCGCAGAGACCCTGCCGACCGGGCGTGACAAGTCTCGTAGGGTGGGTTAGCGGCATAGCGCGATAGCCCCTGACAACCCGAGGCCGAAAGCCGCGTAACCCACCGGGCGGAGTCCGGCATGACGCCGCCTGGCGGGTTACGCCGCGCGCCGGCTTCCGCGCCAACCCCAACCTTCTCCCGTCGCGGCTAACCCACCCTACGTGCCGTGTGCTCCAGCCTCGTAGGGTGGGTTAGCGGCATCGCGCGATAGCCCCTGACAACCCGAGGCCGAAAGCCGCGTAACCCACCGGGGGAGTCGGCGTGACGCTGCCTGGCGGGTTACGCCGCGCGCCGGCTCCGCGCCTGCCCCCAACCTTCTCCCGTCGCGGCTAACCCACCCTACGCGGGGTGTGGCTCCAGGTCCGTCCGGTGGGCAGCGCTTCACCTGCCCACCGGGCGGTCCATCGACCGACGCTATTCCCCGTCCTGCAACTCGCCCAGCACCCGGCGGTGCAGGTCGTGGAGGCGTTGCTGCAGGGCGTCGTCGAGGGTTTCGCTGGCGAGGCGACGGGTGAAGACGTCGTGCGGGGTGAGTTCGTCGAGGGTTTCACGGGATTCGCCGAGCAGACGGGCCACGCTCTGGCCGCGCTCGCGGCGCAGGCGCAGGACTTCCACCGGCAGCCCTTCGCAGAGGGCGGCGACCGGGGCCGAGAGGTCGGCCAGGTAGTCGTCGCTGGCGACGCAGACATCCAGCCACACCGGCAGTGTCGCACTGCCCTCGCGCGCCGCGTCGGCGATCGCGCCCCTGAGTTCGGCCAGCGAGCCCCGCAGCGAGGCCAGTGGCTGGAAGCGCGGCACCGGCAGCGGCTTCACCGCGCGCAGGCCATCGCTGTCGAGGTCCACCAGCAGCACCTGCTTGTCCTGCCGCGCTTCGTCGAAGGCCAGCGGGATCGGCGAGCCGCAGTAGCGAATGTGCTCAAGGCCGCCGACCTTCTGCGGCCGGTGGATGTGCCCGAGGGCGATGTAGGCCGCCGCCGGGAAGGCGTTGGTGGGAAAGGCCTCCAGCGCGCCGACGTAGATTTCCCGCACCGAATCGCCGGCGCTGGCGCCCACCGTGGTCAGGTGGCCGCTGGCGATGATCGGCAGTGCGCCGTCGAGTTCGGCGCGGCGTCGCTCGGCCAGCGCGAAGACTTCCCGGTAGTGAGCGGCGATGGCTTCCTGCAAAGAACGTTGCTTGTCCTCGGCGCTCTGCCCCGCTTCGCTGCGCAGCAGGTCGCGCGGGCGGATGAACGGAATCGCGCAGAGCAGCGCGCCCGGCGAGCCGTCGCGTTTGCCGAGCACCAGCAGTTGCTCCTCCGGGTTTTCCGCCAGCGCCGGGATCACCCGCGCGCCGAGCCGCCCGAGCAGGCTGCGCGACTCTCCGAGGGTCGCCACCGAGTCGTGGTTGCCGCCGAGCACGACCAGTTGCGCACCGCTGTCGCGCAGGTCGACGACGAAGCGGTTGTACTGCTCACGGGCGTAGCTGGGCGGCGCGCCGGTGTCGAAGATGTCGCCGGCGATCAGCACCACGTCCACCGCCTGCTCGCGCACCTGGCCGATCAGCCAGTCGCAGAACCCCTGGTGCTCGGCCTGGCGGGTCTTGCCCATGAAGTGCTGGCCGAGGTGCCAGTCCGAGGTGTGCAGCAGGCGCAGGCCGTCGAAGGGCGCGGCGGCCGGCGGCGTATCGAACAGGGAGAGGGTTTCCATCGCGGCGCCTTCGGCGAAGTGGCGGCGGGGGGGCGGGGGGGGCCCCCCCCCCCGGGGCAACGGCCCCGGTGCGCCCCCCGGTTTAGGGCGCGCCCCCGGGGACCGGACATAACCGTAAGGG